>Ga0102911_1000131_pt1 | contig 29990 bp, 29 predicted proteins | sample Colrivmet1558A02_FD_84975 | JGI IMG/M metagenome (GOLD analysis project Ga0102911, IMG submission 84975) | Estuarine microbial communities from the Columbia River estuary - metaG 1558A-02 | ecosystem: Environmental > Aquatic > Marine > Intertidal zone > Estuary | place: USA: Columbia River... | reverse complement strand
GTATCACACTCTTTTTTCCAAAATTTTTCATCAGTATAAGATTTAGCAGGCAACCCATATAGAGTGTTAAGATTTTTAGGTTTTTTAATCTGGGTAAAATTTCTTTCTTTCGACATTTGTTGTCTCTTAAATATAATTTATATCGAAAACCTTATTTGAGAATATTAGAGTTTACAATAAATTATTTTAGGTCTAAATTTTATTGTGTTTAACAAGTTTTAATTTTTCTCTTGTCTCTGCAGGTGTCATGATTGAATAACCAAGTTCATCTACAATTCTTATGGCTTTTTCAACTAATTGAGCATTGGTTGCAAGCTTACCTTTTGATAAATATAAATTATCCTCCAGTCCAACTCTTGGGTTTCCTCCCATTAAAACTGTTTGAGCAACAAATGGCATTTCATTTTTTGAAATTGCAAAACCAGACCAAACACCTTCTTTTGGCATAATATCTTTCATAGCTTGCATTGCTAAAGTAGTTGCTGGTGCACCCCAAGGTATTCCTAAACACATTTGAAACATTGGTGGATCACTTAATAATCCCTCTTTATATAACTGGGCTCCAAACCACATATTACCTAAATCAAAAGCTTCTATTTCTGGTTTAACACCAATTTCTTTTAATTTTTTTGCAGCTTTTCTTAAATCATTAGGAGTATTAACTGTGATTGTTGAACTGTCACCAAAATTTAATGTTCCAGCATCAAGTGTACAAATTTCAGGAAGAAACTGTTCGGCATTTGCAATTCTTTCCATGACATTTGCCATATCAGTCATTGGGCCAAAATCTAAAGGATTGTCACCTTGGCCTATATCAAGATCACCACCCATACCTGTAGTTAAATTAATAATTACATCAGTGTCACTTGAACGAACTCTATCAACTACTTCTTTATATAATTCTAATCTTCTACTTGGTGTGCCATCTTCTTCTCTAACATGAATATGGGCTATAGCAGCGCCAGCTTTTGCAGCCTCTATTGAGGCTGTTGCAATTTGTTCAGGAGTTTTTGGCAAATCTGGATGTTTGCTTGCAGTGTCCCCTGATCCGGTTACTGCACAAGATATAAATACTTTATTGTTCATTTAAATAATGAAAAATATACTCTAGATTAATAAAAATGAAAATAAATGAATTAAAACAAGATTTAGCAGCAGCATTTAGGTGGACTGCAAGACTTAATATGAACGAAGGGATAGCTAATCATTTTAGTGTATGTCTTCCTAATTCTAATGATTTTTATGTCAACGGTTCTGGATTACATTTTAGTTCAATTAAAGCAAGCGACATGGTTTTAGTAGAACAAGACAAAGTTGAGGAAATTAAAAAAAGACCTGAGCTAGTTGATCCTACCGCATTAAATATACATGGAACAATCCATAAAAAAGTTCCACACGCAAGATGTATACTTCATGTTCATTCAAAGTATGCTACAGCTTTATCAACTTTAAAAGATCCTACTTTGAAACCTATAGATCAAAATACTATGCGTTTCTATAATCGTGTTGCTATTTATAATGATTTTGGTGGACTAGGATTTGAAGAAGAATCTAACAAGATGGCATCAACTATTGGAAATAATCACTCAATGCTTCTAGCAAATCATGGAATACTGACTGTGGGACAAACTGTTGCTGAAGCATTTGATGAATTATATTATTTTGAAAAGGCTTGTGAAACATACATAACAGCATTATCAACTAATCAAAAATTAAACATAGTAAGTTCAAAAGTTGCCGAAAAAACAGCTCAAGAATGGGAAAATTATCCCGTAAATATGGGACAACAACATTTAAATGAGATAAAAAAAATCCTAGATAAAGAAGAACCAAATTATAAAAAATAGTATGAAAAAATTAATAATTATTTTTTTATTTTTTACCACATCATTACTTGCAGGAAAAGTAGAACGATTAGGTTTTTATAACTTACAAGAACTTCTTGAAGATGATAATTTAACTTATAAAATTATCAAAAGTTGCGTTTCTTTAAATTCTGCAATAACAGAAATAACCAAAAAAGATTATCCCAAATTATCAAAAAGTTTTTTTGAGACTGCAAACTATCTATACCCTTTTGGTATTCTCACCTTGGCAAAAATAAAAAAAATAAATTATAAAGATGCTGAAAAAGAATATTTAACAAGTGTCAGTGCTCAAGTTTCTGATTATATGGATTTCATGAAAGAAAATGGAGTAACCAATCAAAGCTTTATCAAAGGAACTTTTATTGGAGACGATCTTAATTTTTGTAACGAAATTAGATCAGCAATAGAAATAACTATCTCTGAAACTAAAAAATTAAAGTCACAAGACTAAAATTAAATTATTCAGACTTTTTCTTAAATTTTGGAATTTTAGATTTCTTTTTTTTTTTAAATTTTGGAATTTTAGATTTTTTAGATTTATTTGATCCTTTAACTTCTTCTGTTGTAAACTCCTCCTGTGCCGGCATAATCTCTTTACAACTTTCTAGCTCACAAAAATAAGTTGCTCCTGTTTTATTGTTATAAAGATATGCCCCACAATTAATTTTCTTTTTTAAAGTGCAATTTGCTGGTTCTAAAATATAGTCTGCAAGCAAACTTGTTGGAATTAATAAAAAAATAATAAAAATAAATTTTTTCATATAGACTTTATTTTAAATTTTAAAATAATTATTATTCAACTCCTAATAGAAAATTTTTTTAACATATACTTTATTCATTTTAGAACATTTTTTTCATTTAAAACAAACGAAAATTTAACTAATAAAAACTATATATATAAAAAATATACATATAAACCGTGGAAAAAAATTTTGTAACATGTCAAAGTGTAATTAATAATAATAGGAGATCTATATGAAAATAACAAAAATAATTTATGTTATTATGTTTTCTTGGATTCTTGGAATTTTTAGTACTGCTAATACAGGAGAATTATGTACTGAATGTTTAAAAAAAGTTCCTCAAGAAATGAGAGACTATGTATATAACATGGACTTTATGGATAAAGACCAACCTCTAGGTCCTGCGGTTATGAAGGGATGGAAAAGTCCAAGCAAACCACCGTGGACTATTGGTTATGCAAGCACATATGCAGGAAACACTTGGAGAAAAGGTGCAATGGAACGACTAATGGAAGTTGTTTATCCTAAATGGAAAGCATTAGGAATGGTTGATGAAATTGTGATTACTCAATCTAATCTAGATGACTCATTGCAAATTCAGCAAATGAGACAAATGATAGATGGGGGTAAAGTTGATGCAATAATTATTTGTTGCTCAAACATTACTGCACTTAACACAACTATTAAATACGGTTGGGAAAAAGGCATACCTACACTTTCATTTACTGGCTTTACAACATCACCATATTCTATCAACACATCTGTTAATTACAGATTAGTTGGTTACTATGTTGGTGCATGGATGGCTGAGCTTATTGGTGAAAAAGGTAATGTAATTGTTATGGAAGGAATTCCTGGCTATTCAGCATCTGACCAACAAAACAAAGGGGTATTGGCTGCGTTATCAGAATATCCTAATGTAAATGTTGTTGGACAATTAGCTCATAACTGGACTTCTCAAGTTGCTCAGAAAGAATTGTCTCAATGGTTATCAACAAATACAAAAAAAATTGATGGTATTGCGGTTCAATCTTCAGGAGAAACTGGAACTCTACAGGCATTACTTCAATCTGGACTTGATCCAATTCCACCAATTGCTTTAGGTGGTGAGTTAGGTGCTTTATGCTATTGGAGACAGAACCCAGGATATATTGATGAAGCGATATATGCATGGCCTCCAGGTGATGAAGTGGAACTAGGTATGGATGTAATGATTAGAACTTTGCAAGGTCAAAGTCCTATGATTCAATCTATATTAGTTGGTCCTGCTACAAAAAATTTCGATGAAATTAAAGCAATCTTAAATGAAGATTGTGATCGAAATTCTACTGGTTGGGATAATCCAGGAATGGATAAATGGGCTCCACAGGAATACGTAGAAGCATTCTTTGAGAATCCAAGCGATCCTACAAAATACGATCCTAAATCTCACTAATACTTTTAATTAAGTATGAGTGCTGAAAAAAATATAGAAGACAACACCTCCAAAGAGGTGTTGTCTGACAAGTCTCAGACTGTCCAGGGTGATATTTACGTCAAAGATGTTCATAAGTATTTTGGTGTAACTAGAGCACTGAATGGAGTGAATTTTAATGCCAATTTTGGAGAGATTCATGCAATTGTTGGGGGAAATGGCTGTGGCAAAAGCACATTAGCAAAAGTATTATCTGGAGTATTGCCAGTAGACAAAGGTAAAGTTTCAGTACTTGGTCAAACTCCAACCTCTCCTGTAATGGCTCGAAATATGGGAATAGCAACAGTATTTCAAGAGGTGATGATTGCGGAAGAGTCTTCAGTCGTAGATAACTTATTTGTTGGCTCAGATGATTTTTGGTACAAAAATTTTACTCAAAGAGAAAAAGTATTAAAAGCGCAAGAAATTATGGAAGATCTTGTTGGCGAATACATTGATCCATACACACAAGCATTTAATTTATCACTTCCGATAAAGGCTTGGATTACAATTGCAAGAGCTTTTTTAAGAGACAATACAAAAGTATTAATTCTTGATGAGTCATCTGCTGCTCTAGATTTTGATTCAACTGAAAGATTATTTAAAAAAATGAGAGAATTACGTGATAGAGGTGTTGCAATATTAATTGTTACTCACCGAATTGCTGAATTAGTTAGAATTAGTGATAAAGCAACTGTTATGAGAGACGGTAAAGATGTCGGTGTGTTAGAAAAAAAAGATCTTAATGAAAAAAATTTAATAGGTCTAATGACTGGGAGAGAAGAAACTGGAGAAAAATCTACATCAGTGGCGATGCAAGCTAAAACTGATAAAGTTGTATTGAGAGCAGAAAATTTAGTTGTTTGGCCAGATAGCAAGCCTGTTAATTTTGAAGTTAGAAGAGGAGAAATAGTAGGTGTAACAGGTTTAGATGGAAATGGACAAGATGACTTTGTTAAGATTTTAGCAGGTGTCCAAGAATCTCATGGTGGTACTATAGAAATTTTAGACACTAATGAAAAATTTTTAAGATTTAACTCATTAGAGAGCGCAAAAGAAAATGGAATATCTTTTGTTTCTGGTGATCGAAAAAAAGAAGGAATACTTCCTAACTTAAGCATATATGAAAATTTAGTTGTCCCTCTTTACAATAAAACTAGTAAAGCAGGATTCTTAGGATTTATTGATTGGATGGAGTTGAATGGAATTTATGATTGGGAAGTAGAAAGATTAAATATTAAAACTGGCCCAAGAGAAAATCTAATTGGCTCACTAAGTGGAGGAAATCAACAAAAAGTTATGATCGCAAGATCATTTGCACAGCATCCTAAAGTTCTTATTTTGAATGATCCTGCAAGAGGCATAGATATAAGTACTAAAAGAGATCTATATGTTCATTTAAGAAAATATGTTGAAGAAGGTAATACAGTTGTTTTCTTGTCTAGTGAACTAGAGGAGTTTATTGGGCTGTGTCCAAAAGTAATGGTTTTTAGAAATGGAACAATATTTGATATTTTTGAAAATGATAAAATTAATGCAGATACTTTGCTTGAGGGTATGTTTGGTCAAACTGCAGGAATTAGTCAAACCACTATTTCAAATAAATCAGATTTGTCCTCTTCACCTATTCAAAATAAATCAATAGACACCAATAAGGTAAAAGAAAAAAAGATTATAAAAATAGAAAATTTTGCTAAAGAAAATACAAATAATAATAAAACTAAAATAAAAATTAAAACATTTTAATGGAAACAGAAGACAAAAATAAATATTATAATGATGAAGATGAGATTAATTTTGAAAAATTAAATAATTTTAGAAAATTTAATCATAATATTAAAAGTAATACTTCGTCAAAAAGTCATAATATTAAATATGCTAATTCAGACAAAAATTACTTTAATAATATTATAAAAACTAAGGAAAATTTGTCTTTATTAAAAAAAACAGATGCTGAAAAAGAGGTAAAATATTACAATTCATCAGATTTTCAAAAATTTGATCAACTTGATAATTTTTTGGAATACAAAAATAATACAGAAAATAAACAAAATAAGAATATAGACTCTGGATTGAGCTATTCATCAAATGACTATGGTGAATTTAACAAAATCATTCCAACAAAAAATAGAAGAGAAAAAACAATTAACAATCAAAACAAAAAAATTAAGATTATTGATTATAGTAAATTAAAAAATGATGAAAAGAAGCTTAAAAATAAAGTTGGAATTGAGAAAATAAAAATTGTTTATTTTGATTAAAAAAAAATGGAAGTTATTGAAAAATTAAAAAAAACCTATAGATCAAGCACAGATACTTCTTCTAATAAGTATCTTATGGTGCCAATTTTTATTTTTTTTGCTTTATTAATTTTTGCTTTAATAAGAAGTCCAATACTTATTTCTCAGTCAGGTATAGGAAGTGCAATTATGCTTACTGCTCCATTAATTTTAACTACGTATGCTTTAACATTTATAGCTATGGCAGGAAGAGGTGGTGTTGATTTATCAGTTGGTCCTTTCATGGGTTTTATAAATGTAAGTAGTATTCAATTATATGCTGCTGGATACTTACAAACACCTATTGGATGGTTTGTTTATGCAATTGCGATGGGTCTACTTTGGCAACTTTTTTATGCTTTAATTGTTTGTTTTGTTAGAGTTTCTCCTATTATTGTTTCGCTAGCAGGATATTTAGCATTTGCAGGAATTAATATCGTAATTTTACCAAGACCAGGAGGAATAGCTCCTGACTGGCTACTTCCTTGGGGAGAGGGTTTTACTATTTTAAACCCAATATTCCTTTTAATGATTCTAGCAACAATATTGTTTTACATAATTACTCATACAGCTTTTTGGGGTCATCTAAAGTTAATGGGTTCTGATGAACGTGCAGCTTTTACAAGTGGCGTAAAAATTAACTTAGTAAGAATAGTGGCTCATATGATAGCAGGAATTTTTGCTGCTCTTTCCGCAATATGTTTTACGGCTCTTGTAGGGTCTGGAGATCCACTACAAGGAACCAAATATACATTATTGGGTATTACAGCACTGGTTTTAGGAGGTGCAAGTTTAGCTGGTGGACGTGGCGGTGCATTTGGTGCAATCCTAGGTGCACTAAATTTATATCTTATAAATTATATCTTAGTTACTTTTAGATTTGAGAGACTTCAAAGTTTTGTTTCTGACTTATCTTACGGGGCAGTTTTAGTTATAGCTTTGATGGTTAGTCTTATACTTCCTTATGTTACAAGAGTTACAAAAGGTTTGTCTGTAATGGTTTTTTTCATTTTAATGGCGTTTGCTGGATTATTTGTCATGATACATCAAGTTTATGATCAGCCAATTGTCATTGAACAAGTTGTTAAAAATGATGCAAAATCTAAAAATGAAATACGAGGCTCAATAGAAAGAAAGGTAGACGCAACAGGAAATATTATTGTTGAAGATAGTGGAAGCGCAACTACAGGGCAAGGTACCTCTAAAGGTGGTTCACTTGCAGGACATGGTGTACTTCAATTAACTGAAACCCCAGGAACCATTGTTTTTTATGTAATTATAGGAATAGCATTCATTGCTCTTTTATTTTACTTGTTATCAGCTCATAGAAGTCCATCCACTATTTCTTTTGTAATTATTGTAGTAATAATGGTTACTGGTTTAATTTTTGATCCAGACGATAAAGAAAAAAATCTATTAAAAGATACTGAAAATATAACTTTACAATCTAATCAAGTAAGTAGTATTGAAACTTCTGCTCCTCAATATTTCAGTTTAGAAAATATAAATTACTTGCCCAATGTTTTAGAGGGTTCTGTTATTTCTGGAACTGCTTATAGTATAATTTATTTTGCTGGAGTTGTGTTGTTGGCTTCATTAATTGTAATAGCTATGCTTCCTCAATTTAGTCCCAAAACTAAATCAACAGCAATATTATTTTTTCTAGCTGCTTTATCTTTAATTGTATTAAAAGGTATTTCATATAATAATTTAATTGAAAATACAGAAAGTAGCTTTTTTGGTATTCAAGGATACGGTGTAATATTAGTAGTTTTACTTCTATTTGTGATAACCGCACCATTTGTTCATTCAAGAATAAAAAATTTGACCAATGTTTATATATTTGGTTTTGGGATACTTGCTATAATTTGCACTTATTTTATAGGTGGAAATACTTTTGTACCCAATGATCCGTCTCTTTATCAATCTAAAATTATAACCGAATTAAATATCGGAGATCTTTCACAAGTTAAATATGAAGGCACTAAAAGATTTTTTTATGAAACAGCAACTTCTGGATATTCTCAATTTGCCTTTAGTATTCTAGCGGTATTTTTACTTCAATATTTTTTATTTCTTAATATGGGTGAAAAAGCAAACTACAAAAGGTTTGCACCTTATATGTATATAGTTGCGATTGCAGTGGCGCTTTGGACTTCAATTTTTTATTCAGTTGGATATTCATTTTATAAAATTTTAGCAGTATTTATTATCGGTATACCAATTACGCCTTTAGTTTGGCAATTTATGTCTGTCTATAAAGAAAAAAATGCCCGTGACAAACAGCTAAGTCAATGGGAGGAAGTAAAATAAAATGAGAAGATCATCGTTCCTATTCTTTAAAGGATTGGGATTACTATTTGCAATTCTCTGCGGCATAGGAACTGCTGTGCTTGGTTGGTTTGATGGAGCAGATTGGATGAATATTGCAGCCTATTCTATTGCAGTAACTGGTTTAATATTATGGGGATGGTATCATTTCTCTGTTAGATGGATCAATGAAGATTTAAAACAAAACATATTTACTAAATTTCCCAAAGAACAAAATATTCAAGATGAAGAAGATGAAGAAGATGAAGAAAATTTTTTCTTTAAAAATATTAGAGAACATAGATGGAAAACAATAACATTTCTTGGTGTAATTCTTATTTTTATTTTTGTATCTTTTATTGCAGATGATTTCTTTTCAGGGAGAACCTTGGTTTCTTTTTTGATCTTTCTTATATTTGTGATTTTTATGGGCGTCATAAGCAGATACATAAAGGGGTCTAAAAGTGTTTTTATTGGGATATCTGTTTTGATTGCGTTATTTATTATTGGGTCTTTAACTATACCCGGCTTCTTAACTACTATGAATATGAAATCGATGTTAGTCTTTGCGTCATTTCTTGGGTTGGCAACTATTGGTCAAACTTTCGTTGCACTTTTAGGAGGTTTGGATTTGTCAATCCCCTTCGTTATTGGTTCTATGAATGTAGGATTAATGTCATTAATTTCTAAAGGAGTTCCGCCTTGGCTAGCTTGTTTGGTTATATTGTTGTTAGGTATCTTAATTGGATTTGTTAATGGTGTTTTAAGTTTTAGACTTCAAGGACAAGCTTTAATTTTAACTTTAGGTGTCGGATTTTTTGTTAAAGGTGGAGTTCAAATATTAGTTTCTTTGGGAACTTTTTCAGCTGGCACAGTTTTTGGGGTAGTTCCAGATTGGATGCAAAATTTAGCATCTATGGGTGGAAAAACCGTTGGTCTTCCAATACCTCCTGTAATCATTATTTGGATTGTCGTAAGCATTTTAGTTATTGTTGCTCTAAGATTAACAAAATGGGGTAGACATTTGTATGCTTTAGGAGGAAGTAGATTGTCTTCATCAAGACTATCCATTTCTGAAAGAGGTTATTGGATTGGAGCTTATGTTATTAGCGGATTTTTCTCTGCTCTAACTGGAATACTTCTACTTGGTTGGAGTGGCGGAGGATATGTAGGTGCTGGAGATATATATTTATTCACAACAATAGCTGCCGTAGTTATTGGAGGAACTTCATTGTTAGGAGGTTCTGGAGGATACGGATTAAGCGTTATCGGGGTATTTATTTTACAAATAATAACTACAGTGCTAATTGGATGGGGTTTAAGTTGGGAAGCACAACAATTCATTCTAGGATTGTTAATTATTCCAATGGTAGCTCTTTACGCTAGATCACCTCATATAAGAAGCCAGATATAAAGGAGAAAATTTATGACAAAATTAAATTGTGATATGGGTGAAAGCTTTGGAATCTATAAAGCGGGTAATGATGAAGAAATAATGCCACTAATAGATATAGCAAATGTTGCTTGCGGATTTCACGCTTCAGATCCTAATCATATGAGAAAAACTGTAACACTTGCAAAAAAGCATGGAGTAAAAGTTGGAGCCCATCCTTCTTTCCCTGACTTACAAGGATTTGGAAGAAGAGAAATGAAAATGCCAAGACAAGATATAAAAAGTATGATCATGTATCAAGTTGGTGCTTTAAAATCATTTTTAGATGAACAAGACATGGTTCTAAATCATATTAAGCCTCATGGATCATTATATGTTATGGCTGCAAAAGATGAAAACATGGCACATGCTATTGCAGACGCTGTTGAAACTTTTGATGTCAGTATTTTTGGAATGGCAAACACATGTCATGAAAAAATTTATAAAGATGAAAGAGGTTTAAATTTTATTGCAGAATTCTACGCTGATCTAGATTATGATGAAAATGGAGATTTAGTAATAGCAAAAGGAAAAAATGCTGCTTATGACAGCAAAATTGCTACCAATCGTGTCTTACGCGCTTTATCGGAAAAAAAAGTCACCAATACTATTGGTAAAGATATTGATGTTGGTTGTGATACTGTTTGTGTACACTCAGATACTCCTAACGCTGTTGAAATTATTACAAGTATAAAATCAGCACTTAATAAATGAAAAAAATTCTAATAGCTAATCGAGGAGAAATAGCTTGTAGAATTATAGATAGCTGTAAAAAACTAAATTTACATTCAATAGCTGTTTACTCTGATATAGATAAAAATAGTAAGCATGTAAGAAAAGCAGATGAGTCAATTCATATAGGCGGTTCCAAAGCGCAAGAAAGCTATCTTTCATCGATTAAAATAATTGAAGCTGCTAAAAAATTAAAAGCTGACGCAATTCATCCAGGTTATGGATTTATGGCAGAAAATGCTGATTTTGCACAAAAAATAATAGATTCAGGGATTATTTGGATAGGTCCTAAGCCTAGTGCAATTATTTCAATGGGTAACAAAGATATTGCAAGAGAGCTAGCTTTAAAGAACAACCTTCCGATTTGCCCTGGCCTAAACAATGAAGATTTACAAAAAGATGACTTAGAAAAAAGATGTAATGAAATAGGTTTTCCAATTTTAATAAAAGCAAGTGCTGGTGGTGGCGGAATTGGAATGCAAATTGCAAATAATTATGAAGAATTAGTTCAATCAATTGAAAAAACTAAAAATTTAGCAAAAAAAGCATTCGGTAACAGTGATATATTCTTAGAAAAATTTATATCTAATGCAAGGCATATCGAAATCCAAGTTTTTGGTTTAGGTGAAAAAAAAGCTTTACACTTTTATGAAAGAGATTGTTCAATACAAAGACGTTTTCAAAAAATTATAGAAGAAAGTCCTGCACCACAAATTGAAAAATCTATTATTGATGAAATGGCAGAAAGTGCAGTAAATTTTGTAACCAATCAAAAATATGAAGGAGCAGGAACAATAGAGTACATTTATGACATAGATAATAAAAAATTTTATTTCTTAGAAATGAATACTAGAATTCAAGTAGAGCATCCTGTTACAGAAACGATTACAAATTTTGATTTGGTTGCAATGCAAATTAAATTTGCATTAAACTTGGATAACAATTCAATAGAACAAAATAAAATTAATAAATCAGGACATGCTATTGAATGCAGATTATATGCTGAAGATCCAGCTAAAAATTTTCTTCCTTCGCCTGGAAAAATTACAAAATTAAAAATTCCAAATACTGGTTTAACTAATATCAGATTAGATATTGGTGTTGATGAAGGAGATGAAATATCTTTTTATTATGATCCTATGATTGCAAAAATTATTTCAAAAGGTGTAAATAGAATTGAAAGTATAAATAATATGATTCAATATTTAAATGAATTGGAAATAGAAGGAATAAATACAAATAAATCTTTTTTGATTTCTGTCTTACAAAATAAATCTTTTGAAAATGCAGTGTATAATACAAAATTTATTGAAAATAATTTATCTTTATTTATAGAAAAAACAGAAACTGCTAAAAAAATAAAAAAAAATATTACTCCTCAAGAAAAAGTTGTTCAAAAATATACAGATAAAGATGTGAAAGCCTTCAAAAAAATAGCAGCAGAATCTCCAAAAGATAAATCTTCCAAACTTTATACTGAAAAAGATTTCAAAGCATTTGAAAATATTTTAAATAAAAACAATGCTATTGATAAAAAACCACCAGTCAAAAATATAACTGGAAAAGTATATGAAGACCCCATATTCAAACCAGGTGGAGACAAATACATGTTTATTGAATTTGGAAATCTTATGGATCTTGAAATAAACTTTACAGCACAAAACTTGGCCAAAGCTATTTATGATAATAAAATTAAAGGTATTTATGAAACTGCTCCTTGTTTTGCTTCAATGCTTATTCATTATAATCCTGATAAAATAAATTTTAACGATTTAAAAAATGAGATGAAATCACTTATTAAATCATTAGGTCCGACTGATGATATTGAAATTAATAGTAGAATTTTTTCATTTCCTACTGTTTATCTTGATAAATGGACAAAAGAATGCATCGATGATTATTCAAGCAAAATATCACAAAAAACTCCTGATCCAGAGTTTATTGTAGAATTAAATAACCTTGAAAATACTGAACAATTTGTAAGAGTCCACTCAGGAACAGAATACTGGGTGTCAGCCCTAGGTTTTTGGCCAGGATTACCGTTCATGATGCCTCTTGATCCTAGATGTAAACTAACAGCCCCAAAATATAATCCACCAAGAACTTGGACCCCTAAAGGTGCTGTGGGTATGGGAGGATCCTCCACATCAATTTATCCAGACAGATTACCTGGAGGTTATCAAATATTTGGTATTATCCCAGTTCCTATTTGGGATACACAAAAAAGTTTTTCAGTTTTTGAAGAAAGCATATGTCTTTTCAAACCAGGCGATAGAGTAAAATTTGTACCAACTAGCTATGAAGAATTTGATCATGTTTCAAATAAAGTAAAAGATAAATCTTATGATTATAATATTATTGAATATCAAAAATTTTCAGTCAAAAACTATAAAAAATGGTTAACAACAATTGATAAAACAAAAAGGTTTTAGCTTTTATGGTACAAGTAATTAAAAAAGGTCTAGAAACATCTGTTCAAGATTATCCTGGAAGAATTGGAACTTTAAATCAAGGATTTCCAGCTTCTGGTCCTATGGATAGTTGGTCTTTTAGACTTGCAAATATACTTGTTGGAAATAAACCTGGTGAAGCAGCATTAGAATGTCAGTTTATGGGGCCAACACTTAAATTTAATAGTGACAGAACAATAGCTATTACGGGAGCAAACATGTCTCCTAAATTAGATGGTGAAAATATTCCATTATGGGAAAGTTTAGAAGTTAAGGCAAATCAAACATTAGAAATGGAATTTGCTACTATAGGCGCAAGGTCATACATTGCTTTCTCAGGTGGTATTAATAGCGAACCATGGCTTGGTTCAAGATCGACATTTCATAAAGCGGGTGTGGGTGGAATTGATGGTAAAGCTATACAGAATGGTCAAACTTTACCATTAGGGAAAAATAACAATATTCTTCCAAGAAAAATTAAAAAAAACTCAATACCAATAATGTCTACTGATAAAAACTGGTCAATAGAGGTTGTGTTAGGTCCAAATGATGATTGGATTGATAAAAAAGGACATGAAATTTTTCTTAATTCTAAATGGAAACTACAAGCAAAAAGTGATCGAACAGGTTATAGACTAAATGGACCTAAATTAACTTTTGCCAACAAAGCAACTAATAAAAGTCTTGAAAATGGATCTGAACCATCCAATATTATTGACCAAGGTTATCCTGCTGGAGCTATTAATCTTGCTGGACAAACTCCAATTATACTTGTTAATGATGGGCCAAGCATGGGTGGGTTCATTAATCCATATACTGTTCCATCGTCAGCATTTTGGAAATTAGGACAAGCTAAGCCTGGAGATACTTTTAAATTTGTTGAAATTTCTGTTGAAAAAGCTCAGTTATTAAGAGCTGAACAATCAATTATTTGTAGCGAAGAAAGCCTCGAGTCTTTTAAAGACAATAAATCAATGAATAATAATGAAACAATAAAGAAAGTTACCTCAATCAAAATAGTTGATTTTGAAAAAAATAAATTAGATGAAAAAATTAGAAGAAAAATGATGGAAAAAAAAGGTATAAAAAATATGAAAGTTCGTTTTTTTGACTAAGATTAATATGGAAGGAATATAAAATATGACAACCGAAGTAAAAACAACTGTGCCAGGTAATATTTGGAAAGTTTTAGTTAAAGTAGGAGATCTTGTTAAAAAAAATGATGATTTGTTTATTATGGAGGTAATGAAAACAGAAGTACATCATAACTCACCAATGGATGGAAAAGTTATTGAGGTCAATATTGTAAATGATCAAGAAGCAGTAGACCCAGGAACTGTAGCTATTGTTATAGAATAAAATATCAATTTATGAAAAATACAAAATCTTACTCACAAATCATACAAAACCTTTCTGAAGAAATTGGTATCTCCATAGAAGATACAAAAAGTTTAGCTGATGCTGCTTTGTTGTCAGTTGATATTAAAAAAATAAATTATGAAGATTTTAAAGAAGAAATATTGACTTTTTTAGTAATAAATATGTTTTCTCTTATTTGTAAATTGTAACTTTATGATAAATAAAATAATATTATTTAATGGTCCAAATTCACCATTTGGAAGAAAAACAAAAATTACTTCTTTAGTTCAAAGTATAACTTTAGAAGAAAAAATAATTAAAGTCCAAGAAGCTGATTTTTTAGATAAACACAATCCTTTAAGAAAAATACCAACTCTGTTAGTTGATGATTTGACAATTATTGATAGTGACAATATTTGTATTTACTTAGATTCAATTTCAAACAAAAAAACTCTTTTTCCAAAAAATGAGTACTTCAAGGTTGTTTCGATGGTTTCTGTCGCTAATGGATTAATGGAATCTGTTTTAGAAAGACGTATGGAATTAATCAGACCAACTAATGAGCAAAGCAATAGTTTTATTAATAAACAAGAAATTAGAATAGCAAGAACTATCAAATGGCTTGAAAATAATTGGAAAAATTATGACGATAGTTATTTAACTATGGACCAGATAGCTATTGCTTGTTCATTAGAATACACAAATTTTAGACTTAATAACCAATGGGAAAAAGATTCTCCTAACCTTATAAAATGGTTGAATACTTTTAGACAAAAAGATTTTATGAAATCTACAGTTCCATTGGAAGCTAAATAATTTTTGAACTAATCATAATAGAACATTGGTGCTTTGTTCCAATCTAACCAAGTAACAGGATCATGACCCCATACAACTTTTGCATTAGTTTCTCTAGCAATCTTTCTTAATTTTGCAACTGAATCTGCGGCATCAGAAGCTGAAGCAACAAGTCCCGGCAAACATCGATCACACCAATGATCCCCTGTATAACAAGCATCTCCAGTTAAGAGCATATGACCAGTTTTCGGTAAATTAATTAATACAGATTGGTGACCTGGAGTATGGCCTGGTGTGAATATTATTTTTATAACTCCATCACCATATACATCATAATAATCAGTTTTTTTTCCCTGTAAGAATTTCCATTTAATATTAGGCTTATCAAAGTCTTCTTTTATATAAGCAGGTTGAGAAAACCAGTCAGGATTAAATGCATAATCATATTCTATTCTCTGAGTTATATGAGTAGCATTTGGAAAGTGTCCTATTGCGCCTGAATGATCTAAATGTAAATGAGTCTGTATAACATTTTTTACATCTTCTGGATTTGTATTAACAGTTTTTACTTGATCTCTACACCACTCAGATGCTTTCATAACTGGATCATAAGCTTCAACTACAGAGCCCCAATGCTTATGCTTGTCAAGAGCAGCTTCAATTGGCATTCCCCCGTCAATAATGACATCTCCTTGAGGATGTTTGATTAAAAACCAAGGTACAGGTATTTCATAAGGTTCTTCTCCCTGATTCATTTTTATAAATTTTACTTTTGTTTTAATAGATCCTGTCTGAAACATATACAGTCGAATACCTGTATTAAACTTTGTTGTATGTTCAAATATATCTTTATCTTTTTCTTCCATAAATATTATTACCAGGCAGCCTCATAAATATTAAGCGCATCATTTTCAGTTAGTTCTCTTGGATTATTAACTAATAAACGAGTCTGTTTCATTGCATCAGATGCCATTTTTTTACATGCATCTTTTGGAATATTTACCTCTCTTAATTTTTGAGGAAGTCCAATTTTTTTTGATAAAACTTCTAATTGATCAATAAAATCTTTACATACTGCTTGGCTGCCTTGATCGATGTTAATTTCTGGAAAAATAAATGGTGCTAGCTCAGCATAATTTTTAGCAGTTTTGCTATCAATGCTATTGAATCTTAAAACATATGGAAGAACTAGTGAATTTGATAATCCATGAGATACATGAAAAGTTCCTCCAATAGGATAAGCAAGAGCATGAACTGCTGCCACAGGTGAATTTGCAAATGATTTTCCAGCTAACATTGCGCCAATTAACATGTTACCTCTAGCTTCTATATCAGATCCATCAAATACAGCTTTTTCAATTGAACCAGCTAAAAGTTTTAGCGCTTCTATCCCTAACATTTTTGAAATTGGATTATTATTTTTATTTGCTGAGGTATACCCTTCTATTGCATGCACCATTGCATCAATTCCTGTTGCTGCTGTTGTATGCGCTGGCAATCCAATTGTTAAATCGGGGTCTAAAATTGCAATATCTGGTAAAATTATTGATGATGAAACGCCTTTTTTTTCTTCTTCACCAACGGTGATTATAGATATGGGAGTTACTTCTGAACCAGTTCCAGCAGTAGTGGGTACTAAAACTAAGGGCAATCTTGGGCCCTTAGCATTGGAAACGCCCCAAGCTTCATCAATATTTTCATTTGAACCTAGGATTAAAGAGGTCAATTTAGCAATATCCATTGAAGATCCTCCACCAAATCCAATAACTCCTGTCGCATTTATCTTTTTTCCAGCTTCTATAGCATTCAAAAGGGTTTTAATTGATGGATCGGCTTCAACATCTTGAAATATTTCAAGTGTAGGTGAAGATTTTCTTAATTCAATTAGAGTTGGTTCAGTTAATTTTAATGACATCAAATCTTTATCAGTAATAAATAAAATATTTGGTCCCAATTTTTTAGAAACTTCTTCAGCACATAACTTAGACATACCGCTGCCAAATCTAATTCCAGGAGTCGTATTAAATGTAAAATTATTTAAACTCATAAAAACCTAAACGTAATATACATAAAAGATTATTGAAAATATAGCTATACCTACTAATATTAAAATCCAACCATAACCTGTTCCCAAGTTATCTAAATAATTTTTCTCTCCCGACACTTCGTCTGGATGTTTGTGAAGGTCACCAGATTGAATGGGTTTATTTGGTAAAGTTGATAAATCCATTTTGCTTGCTAGAAACCAAATTAAACCAATTCCAAAGAACCACCATATTAATTGATAACCCCAAAGAGAAGGTATTTTAAGAATCCAAGATTCATAACCTGCATCTGGAGCTCCAAAAAAATTATTTCCAATTATTTGCCCAGGTCCAACTCCAAAAAATAACCATATTAAAGCTATAACATATGCGAATGATCTTAGTTTTGTTCTGCTTGGATGAAGTCCCATGTGTTCATTTAAAAAATCATGAAATGTTTGTCGATAGTCTCTATCACTATCTATTTTTATTATTGATGAAAAAGCAGAAACTGAAAAGCAAATAAATACATTAAACAATAAACCCCATACACCAGAATGAATAGTGAAAGGCCATCTTCCCCAAGGCAATCTATTTCCTGAAATTTGCTGACCAACAGTTTCAGTTAAAATTACAATTATTATACCAATTATTACCCCAGATATTGCGGCCCCTCTCGTTATCCATGGAAACCAAACTAGACCAAGTAAAACAATTAAAAACTGAAATGCTATAGCAATAGAAATTCCACTAAAGATAATCATTGCTGGTTTTGCAAATGTTGCTAAATAAAGTGACGCTAGAAATATAAATAGCATAATTATACGAGCTGCTCTACGCTCCTTCTCCCAGTTTATATTTTTATCAATATAAACTTTATAAAAATCTCTTGTAACAATGCTTCCTGACGTCATTAAAAGAGCTGCTGCTGTAGCCTGAAGTGCAGCAATTAATCCTACACCCAACAAACCAGTTAACCATAAAGCGTGTTTATCCATTAAACTTATAATGTGATAAATAATTGATGAATGATCTTTGTTAGAAATTTCTGGCAATAATTTATTAATAAAAAGACCATTGCTATTAATTTCAGCATTTGCTCCTAATAAACTGGCACCAATTCCTTGAAAAGTTGTAAATATAAATAACAGCAAACCAACAACAACTGCCGAGCCCCATATTTGATAATAAGAAAAAGCTTTTGGATGTTTTGCTGTATAACTCAGCATTGTAAATGATGGAGAAAGAATTATTCCCATAAAAGACATTGTAAAAGTAAAAATCATCATTGCTGTCCATGGACCTCCTACTGCTTCATTTTTTCCTAATCCTGCAACCCATTGTATAACGCCAGGTAATGCAAAATAACCATTATAATCGCCTCCTCCATAGCCATTTGTATTCCCCCAAAAACTAATTTTTGTACTTGCTATTCTTGCTAAAGATTTACCAAAAGTTTCGATATCTCCTATAAAAGAATAAGTGATCAATCCTAAAATAATTATTGTTAAAAAATAAAGCCAAGATTGAACCACCCCTACACTAAAGATAGATTTAAAACCTCCTCTTGTTACATAGAATAAAATAATGGTTGAAATTATCCACATTCCCAATTCTCTAGAAACATATTCTCCAGTTAATATGTTTATAAGATAGCCTGTTGCTCCAAATAAAACAGCAAGCAAAGGTACAGCGAAAAAAAATGTTACTAAAACTGAAATAACACGAATTGTGTCACTCTTATAATAATCATAATACATTTCCCCAGGAGTTATGTACCCAAACTTTCTGCTTAACATCCATTGTCGTTTAAAAAAAAATACACTTCCTAAAGGAACTGTTATGGCAATAAATGCTGTACCAACATATTGAAAACCGTCATGAAATATAAGGCTGGTTTGAGAGATTACAGTTAGACCTGCAAATGTTGCTGCTGTTGCTGCAAAAAAAAATACCCATGATGAAATATTTCTATTTGCTAAATAATAACTTTCTGGGCTGTCAGAATTATATTTTGAACCTCTCACTCCCCAAAAAAAACAATAGGCTGCATATAATAATATAAAAATAAATAACCAAATAGATTTTTCAGACATAGTTTTATTATTTTAATTCAACCTCTATAAAAGAATATGGAAAGCTATTATTGTTAAAAACATTATGCTCTACTCCTCTTTCTCTATAATAAGCACCACCTTTAGAAAGTTTTGAAATTGTTTCATTATTATTACTATCTATTACTTTCAATTCTCCATCAAGCATGGGTACAACTATATAATTATATTTATGAGTATGGTGACCAGTACTATCTCCCACATCAAATAACCACTCAGTCACTATAGTCTTGTCATTTTCTATAAGGACTTTTGATTTAGCCATATCTCCAAGCCTTTTAAATTTTTAGGTACAACGTCTTGGTGCTGACTCACCTCGTTCTTTTTTAATTTTTTCTGCTTCTTTTTGTGCTTCTGCAATTGAAGTAAAAACTTTATCTTCATATAAAATAAATGGTTTAGCTCTATCTGCATTTAATTGAGCAACACACCATTCTTTTCCTGGTTTGGTACACATCACCATATAAGCGCCTGGGATTGGTCCATATTTTTTATTATTTAGGACAAAAAGACATTCTGCTAGATCATTAATTTTATCTTTATCCAAATCATTTAATGCTACTTTTTCTAAATCATTTAAAGCTGTAGTATTATCTGAACCAAGAATAGCTTTTCCATCTGTACCTTTTGGTCTATTAATTAATTCTTGTTTCATTAAGGAAGAGGCCCTTCTTTTAAAAATCCTTGGATAGCATTTTCTAAAATTTTTGAAACATTATTGTTATAATCATTATATGATAGGCTTCCGCACCATGAAAGTGATCCTGGAGCAAATAAAGCGCCATCTTTTGGAGTTTTATAATAAATCATATCAGCTCTTACCATTGGGTTTTCTGTTCCACCACCATGATAACCTCTAACAGAAAAATGAATTTCCTCATTTACTTGTAGCATCAAATTAGTATGGTTTTCAGATCTTGCTAATAAAAAAGCATTATGAGGGGTACCAAATTCTAGATCGTATCTATCTAATTCAACACCAGCTGCTCCGCCACCTACTAATCCAAAATCACCAATAACTTCATTTTCACCTACGCCTTCGAAAATCCATGAGCATTCTGGTTTTTTACTATCTGGTTCTCTTTTGTAATATGAAGAAACATCAAAACCATATGCAGTAAACGTTAATCCACAAACCTTACTTGGAATTCTTCCTCTGGCACGCCACATACCACCATATTTACCATCAAATGCATTGTTGTATTCACCAGGATTTGCAGTCCATGCTCTTGTGCCTGCTTCACCTTTTCGGACTTCAATTATATTTAAATTATCTGGATGATATTCACTAATCCAATAAAATCCATCTGCACCTAAATAGATCCATCTTCCTCCATTTAATTGATAAGATTCATAAGCTGCTAACATTTTTTCTGAACTATATTCGGGGTGTGAACCTGTTAAAACAACTTGGTAACGATTTAACAAATCAACACCTTCTAAATGTAAATCTTCATCAGTCATTACATCAAAATCTATATTTTTTTCCTCCAACCAATCTGTTAGATGGAGATCGGCATTTAATTGCCATAAAGATGGTGATAACCAATGTCTATATTTTGGTCTCATATTAAGTATTGGACGAAGCCTTGACGAATAACAAACACCACTTCCATCGGAGTGCATTGAGTAAGTAGATAAACCATACTCTCTATGTTCGTTTAAATATAGATCTGCAGCAGACATGACTGGTACTTTTCCCGCAAGCAATTCAGCAACTACAGAGTTTGTAGCTAAATTGTCATTTGAATATGCCATATAGCTATTTGTTGGTAGTACAAGTAGAACTTTTGAAGTTGTTTTTCCTTTTGGAGGTTTTATAACAAATGGAATAAAATCTTCAGTCTCAGGAGAATCTTCACCATTTATTCTAAGTCTTGCAGCATAAATTCCACTTTTAATGATATCTGGAACTTCAAAAGTAAAGTCTACATCCCATCTTGCGTCATCAATATCATCATCATGAAAATGTATAGCTCCATATTCATCTGGTTTGTGATGATAAACCATCTCATCAGCTGTCCAGTTGTAACCTGTCATTCCTCTGACAGGTAGATTTACAACAAACCCATTTAAATGATTTGAAGTAGTATCTATAATGTGCGTTGAAGCAATATTATTTGTTATATTTGCATGAAAATCCCAAGCTCCAATAACTTCAGATCTAAGTTCTGCTGAACACCCACCATATCCTCTAGCTAAAGACTCAATTTCTGATTTTGATAATGCTTTTTTACTTACTCTTGGTCTGTCTATTTTTCCATTATAAATAAAACCTTGTTCGGGAAGTTCAATTGGTGTTAACGCTTCTTTGTAATGTCCTCCATGAATATGTCTTCCTGAGCGATCATTAACAGTTGACGCTGCAATTAAAAAAGGCGCATCATTGGCTCTTGGTTGTAAATTATTTGTAGCCTCAACAAATGCTGTAGTTTCATCAGCTGGATGCAACAAAGACATTCCTAATCCAGCATTAGTGGGTGTAACACAAGGTTCTTGGTAAAGTTTTATTTTTCCAGTTTCTGCATCAAAAGTTGCCGCAACAAGGTACCACACTTTTCTCATTAATTTTTTTTCACTAGATAGTTTCATTACTTGTCCTGCCCCATCTCCAATCATTAACGAAAGACAAGAATCATCATCTATAAATAAACCATAACCACTATTAGTTTTTTCATTCCATTTCGTTAATAGCCCCTGCTTTCCTTTTCCTGGTGTTGTAGGAAATATATACGCTTGTAAAGTGAAACTTTTTAAATTTAAACGATCATCTTGTGGAATAACAACGTAAGAACCACCATGAACTTTTTGATTTCTACCTTGATATGATTTATTACAAGTAGCTCCTATTTCTTCTTCTTTATAACCTGGTCCTTCTGGGTTTGTATCTCCGTGAATTAACCTAACAATCTGAACATCATAATTTTCATTTTGTTCAGAATTAATATAAAATTTGATTTTTTCTCCAGGAAAAGCCTGGTACTTGTCACTATAGCCAGTAATTTTTAACATAATATAAATCTCTTAAAATTAATAATTATTCTCCATACTTTTCTAAAAGTGCCACAATTCTTTTCAAAAAAATTGCATGTTCGCATGCTTCTTCTGATGAAAATGATTCCTCTAAAATTTCAACTGGTTGTCCTCTAACTCCACTAGCAATTCCAATTCTGTAATCTTCATGAGGCCTTTTACACACTGTAAGTAATTTACCTGCCATTGGCTGTCTTCTTAGTTTGTCCAATACTCTTATTAAATCTTTACTATGCTCCACCATTGGCTGACCTTTGTGAGGAGCTCTACCTACTGGGCAAGCTCTATGTTCTTCAATTAATCGATTTCTAGTTTTTTCGTCTCTTAATAAAGGTAAAACATATTTTATAGTATTAAAATCATCTACACTTGTATAAGCTTGGTTTAGCTGTGTTCCTGTTTTTTCTTTCATTATTTACTCGTTCTCTCATTAATAATTTTTAAAGCTTCTATTAAATAAACTCTAAATAATTCGTGGTTTTCACTCATAGGAAAATGGCCTATATCTGGCATTTCAATATAAACTCCACCTTTTATCTGTCTTGCTGTATTTTCTGTAGCTTCAGGAGGTGTTAAATAGTCATAAGTTCCTGTCATCATAATAACTGGACACTTGTGACCATCGATATTTTTTAATTCATTTCGTAAATCATGATCAACTGAATAAAAATGTAAATCTCCTTTAAATGCTTCTGATCCTTGGGTGTAATAGTGCCAAGTCAACCATCTATCTTTTTCTGGAGATTGAGGTGCCATTAAATCCCACGTTCCACTTCCACAAACTTGTGCTGCATTAGCATGAGGATGTCTCCACCAATCTAAATAAAATCCTGGAGCATGATCTGCTGCTTCTACTGGTATTACTGCCCTAAACTTATTTGGGTGACGCAAAGCTAATTGAAGAGCTACATTTCCTCCAAAAGATGAGCCCATAAATATTGGGTCTTTTAAATCAAGTGCTTCACAAAGTTTAACAATAAAATTGCAAAAATGATCTGCAGTTAATTTATAATCTTCTTTCCAAAATTCTTTATTGTGAGGAGGGTCAGATTTTCCATGTCTTGGCAAATCATAGGCTATTACATTGTAGTTTTTAATAATCTCTTCATCTTCAAGCAATCCTCGCCATTGATGATTATGACAACCTGCTGTATGTTGACAGATTAATGGTATGCCCTTACCATTTTGAAGGTAAAAAACTTTATACTCACAATCATCTACTTCGATTGTTACATAGCGTCCAACAACATCGTGATGTTTTACCATTTAATACCTCTTCTTAAGTCATAAAATCTCATTTTAAACTGGTACTCCTGATTTTCTAAGTAACTCAAACTGAACTGTAAAATTTCTTAGATTTTGCATTAATATTAAATGATTTCCCTCTATTTTTAGATCTTTTCTAAAACTTGCCGACCAAATTCCATGATACATAGGTTTTGGTATTGGTTGAGAAAACTCTTTCCAAGTATTTGCTGAAGCTCTAAGAGCAAAATCATAGGGATCTAAAGGTCCAGGATTAGTGTTGATATGTTTTACTTTACCATCATGCATTTCAATAATGACTTTTGCTTTTTCCATATCAAACATAAAAGAACATGAATAATATTTTGACATTGCCGCAATAGTTTCATCACTATTGGTAAGGTCTTCGTATTTTTTTGCCCAATTATCTAAATCACTACTCATATTGCATTTCTATTCATTTTTTTTATTTAGAGTCTTTACTTCCCTTAGTTGGATCTTTATCAAAATTCATATGGAAGTCTTTCTTTGGATTTTCATAGTCTCCTAAAATATTTCTAATATTACTAACTTCTCCAGGAGCCATACCTATTTCTTTAAGTAAACCATCTAAAAAAGGTTGATGAGCTCTATAACGAAGTGCAGAACTAACAACATTATCTGCTAAATTTCCGCTTCTTGTTCCATCTTTTGTGCTAACTTTTTCAGCTGTGCCACCACCACCAGAGCCTTCAGAAGTGCCACTAAATCCTGGCAAACCATTAACATCAATTATTTTAATATCATTAATGTTAGCCATTGGTTTAACGCTTTCTCTAATAATAGACTCGATTTTGTCTGCAAGTTTTAAACGTAAAGCGCTTCTTCTACTTGCGTCACTTCTAAGATTTTCAGCAGAATTTAGTGCTTCTTTACCAGCGGCATCTATCTCATATCTAAGTTTTGCTGCCATAGTTGCTTGTCTTTCTTGCTCAGCTTTTGAAGTTGCACTAATTACATCAACTTTTTTAATACCTTGCGCTTTTTCAACGTATCTAGCTGAATTTGCTTTTTCTTCAGCCTCTATTGCTCTAGCTCTAGTATTCTCTTCTTCTGTTTTTGATTTTAAAACTTGTTTAGACTTGTTAATTACTTCTAAGTTTTTTTGATGTTCTTCAATGCTTAATCTTTTAGCTTTTTCTATATCAAGAAGTCTTACTACTCTTTCCGACTCTATTCTGTGAGAGTCAATATTTTTTTGTTGCTCAATTTTTGCATTTTTAACTTGTTGTTCTGAAATGATTTGAGCTTCTTCTGACTCTTTTTGTCTTTCAGATTGTTCTTTTATGATTGTAGATTTTTCTTGAGCACGTTTTATATCAACTTGTCTTTGTTTTTCAAGCCTCGCGTATTCACTTTCTTTATCTAAATTTAAAATTTTGACTTCTGTTTCTAAATCTTTTTGTCTTATTTCGAAGGCTGAATTTTTTTCTAATTCATTTTGCTCTTTTCTACGTTTTTCTATTTCCTCTACAAGTCTTGTTTCAGTTAATTTTCTTTCAACTTCAATTACTTGATTCTGAGAAATTTTTGCGACTTCAATTTGTTCCTGATTTCTTATTTCAGCTTCTTCTGCTTCTCTTTCTTTTTCAGCTTTTTCTTTTATTGTCTCTGTTCTTTCTTTAGCTTTTTGAATAGCAATTTCTCTTTCTTGTTGGTATTTAGAAAATTCTTCATTCTTCTTAATTTCTAGTTCTTTTTGAACTGTTTCTAAGTTTTTATTTTCAATTGAAATTTTTGTATCTTGGGTAATATCATTTCTTTTTTTCTTTCTAGACTCAATTTGTTCAGTTAATTGTGTTAAACCTTGTGAGTCAAACGTATTAGCTGGATTAAACATTTCAATCGGTGCTTGATCGAGAGATATGATAGAAACTGTCTCAAGCGCTAACCCCGTATGTCCTATCGACTCATTTGCTATTTTTGCAACTGATTTAACAAATTCTCCACGATTTTCTTGTATTTCATCTAATGTCATTTTTGCAGCAACTTCTCCAAGTGCATCAGCAAAACGACCAGCCACTACTTCTTTTAAGTGTTCTGGATCAAGAGTTCTATTACCTAAAGTTTGTGCAGCTGTTGAGACTGCTTTAGCTTCAGGTGGAACTTTGGTAAAAAATTCTGTAACAAGTTCAGCTCTCATTCTATCTTTTGTAATTAGAGATTTATCACCTGCTCTTTTTATACTTAAGCTTAAAGTACGCATTCCAACTTGAGTAATATTGTGAATTATTGGTAAGACAAAAGCACCTCCTGATATAACAACTTTTTCACCTAACATTCCAGTACGTACAAATGAAACTTCTTTTGATGATCTTCTGTATAGCCAATGCAACAAATAAACGATAATTGCTATTGCAAGTGCGGCTAAAATTATACCTGCTATTATGTCTGCTCCTTTAGTCATATATTATTCCTCCTTAATTCTGATTACCTTTCTTTGTATCTTCTAAAGCTGCACTATAAATTATCATTCCAAAAATAATTTTGTTTAATACGTCAGCTAAATTGTAAATTATGTTTAAACTGTTAATATTTGCTCCTCCAGCGAGGTGCTCTATAAAGTACCCAATATGATAGATTGAGAAACCAATAGTAATAATTAACCTATTTGCAAAAAATGCCATTTGTACACTCTCATTATTGCAGGATGCGTTGGCTCGGCCTGCATCCCCCATATAAAGCTCACCAATAATATAAAGCCACCCAACGATACCGACTAGGAAGCCAAGTGTTACACTCATGTAACCATATGCTCCTAAAAGCTGTGCAATAACCCAAACTAATGTTCCAACTAACAATCTCCAGAACATTCCACGCTTAATATCGGTAACTGACTTAAGCATTACATAAAAAGTAAGTATAGAAAGTGGAAATGTTAGCAACCAATCAATATATCTGAGCGCAGTTGGAGCTTGACCATTCAAAACCCATAAATTTTTTGCATAAAAGTAATGGATGGATGACATTAAGGCTATTACACCAATGAGATTCATTGCTGTACCCCATTTGGGAGCAAGTCGACCTCTTTCAAGGAAAAAAAATATTGCTGCGCCTATCATTGCTACAGAAATTAACCAAAAAGATCCACCAACGACGTCTTGTGGTAGCAATAATTTATTCATTGTATTAAATTTTATCCTCTCAATGTACATTTAAAGTCAAAATTAGCTTCAAAGCAAATAAAAAGTGTTAATATATTAAATATATATCTTTTATATGTAGATAAAAAATTTTAAATGTAAGTGTTCAAATTTAAGAGTATCAATCATAAATTCAATCTATACTAGAATTTTTATAAAAATATTCAATCCTTTAAAACTTATACACAGCACTCATTTATATTTTGCAATCTCTATTTTACTGAATACTAGATAACTATATTATATTATTAATTAATGCTTTCCAAAGTCATAACTATTGCACAGCAAAAAGGAGGAACTGGCAAAACAACACTTGCAGTTCATCTGGCTATGGCTTTTATAAAATATCATGGCTTAAAGGTTGCAATTATTGATACAGATCCTCAAGGAAGTTTGGGGAAATGGTTTATGATACGATCAGAAAACAAAGTTTCTAATGAAAATCTTACTTTTAAAACTGCCAGTTTATGGGGAGCACAATATGAATCAAAAACTCTAAAAAATGATCATGATATTGTTATTATTGATACACCACCAAAAATTGAGGCAGATGCAAGACCTTCTATAGAAGCAGCCGATTTAGTTTTAATACCAATGGCAGCTTCACATGTTGATTTTTGGGCAACAGGTGCAATAGCTGAAATAGCAAAACAAGCCAAAAAAAAAATTTTAGTGCAGATAAATAGATCTAATCAAAGATCTAAGCTTATTAATAAAACAAAAGATTTTATAAAAAGTTTAGATCTTTCTTCAACTAAAATAATTATTGGAAATCGACAAATTTATACCTCTTCAATGGGTGAAGGTAAAACAGCTGTAGAAAAACAAAAAAAAGGTAATGCAATTGAAGAGATTAAAAATTTATCAGAACAAATACTATCAGAGCTAAAATAACGATGACAGTTTTGCTTGCTAATAAAAAAATAATTAAAGATTGGATCGATTATAATGGTCACATGAATCTGTCCTATTATATTTTGGTGTTTGATATGGGGGCAGAAGTAATTTTATCTAAATTTGAAATGGGCGAACATGCAGCTAAAACTACAAAAAAAAGTACAATGGTAGTTGAAACTCATACCAAATATATAAGAGAAGTTAAGGAAAATGATGATGTGATTATTTCATTATCCCATCTTGATCATGATAAAAAAAGATTACATTACAAATTAGAAATGCATGAAAAATCAACTAATAATTTATCAGCTACTACTGAAGTTTTGGCGCTTTATATGGATTTAAGCGACAGAAAAGTGTCAGAATTCGAAGAAGAAAAGATAAAATTAATGGACGATTTTATAAATCTAAATAAATCAAATTTTGTAAATGACAATTTAGTAATTACTGGAAAATTAAAAAAATAATGGAAATCAAACTATTATCAGGAGCTTTAGGTGCAGAAATTAGAGGAATTGATCTAACAGATGTTTCTGATGAAAACTTTAAAAAAATAAATGATTTACTTTTAGAACATAAAGTAATTTTTTTTAGAGATCAGCCTATTACAAAAGATCAGCAAATTGCACTTGCAGAAAAATTTGGACCTTTAGAAACTCACGCTTATGTTAAAGGATTGGATGATTATCCAGAAATTGTGAGAATTATAAAAGGAAAAGAAGAAAAAAACCAATGGGGAGAAAATTGGCACAGTGATGTAAGCTATAATTCAAAACCTACAAAAGCTGTTATACTTAAATCGGTTAAAATACCTCCTGTAGGTGGTGATACTTGTTTTTCTAATATGGAACTAGCGTGGGAAACATTAGATCCTAAAATTCAAGAAAAAATAAAAGATAAGAAAGCAGTTCATAGCTCACTAGGGGCAGAATTTTTCATCAATAACTACAAATATATGGAAGGAAATGAAAAAAGAAATTACGACTCTTATTCAAACGAACATCCAATAGTTAGAACCCATCCAGAAACTGGTAAAAAAATTTTATTTGTTAATTGGACTTATACAAAACAAATTATTGGTCTAGATAAAGATGAAAGTGATCAATTATTAAAAGAAATTTTTGAACATCAAGCAAAATTAGACTTAACTTGTAGATTCAGTTGGACTGAAAATACTGTTACTATTTGGGATAATAGAAGCGTTATTCATTATGCTATTGCAGATTTTTTTCCTGGTAGAGGTTTAGGATACGAAAGAATAATGGACCGTATCGCAATTGAAGGTGATCACCCTCAATAATCTTAATGCAAATTATTGAGAAGATAATATCAAATTTCGTTAACAGCAAATCGCTTTATATTGGTGAAAAAGTAACCATGTCAGAACACATGATACAAACTGCAATGCTCGCTGAAAAAGCAAAATGTAATGATGAATTAATTTGTTCATGTCTTTTACATGATTATGGTCATTTCATTTTAGAAAACCCTGATGAGTTAGTTAAACTAGATGTAGATGGAGAACACGAAAATATAGGTTACGAATATTTAAAAAACTTTTTTAAAAAAGAGATTGTTGAACCAATAAAATACCATGTTCTTGCAAAACGTTATCTTGCTAAAGATAAAAAATATTTTAATCTACTTTCGGAGGCTTCTAAAACAAGCTTAAGACTACAAGGAGGTATAATAAATGAAGAGGAATGCAGTAAATTTGAAACACAGGAATATTTTAAATCATCAATACTTTTGAGAAAATTTGATGAAGCAGCCAAAAAAACTGACATCGAAATGAAATCTATCCATGACTATCAAAAATTGTTAACGTCAAAATTAATATGAAATTCGATTATTTAATCATTGGTGCAGGTTCAGCAGGTTGTGTGCTTGCTAATCGATTGTCAGAAAATAGTCAAAACAACGTAGCTGTTTTTGAAGCTGGAAAACCAAGTGACATTTGGAAAGTAAACATGCCTCTTGCAATTCTATATACAATGCATGATCCAAAATATAATTATAAATACTACTCTGAACCAGAGCCCAATCTACATAATAGAAATCTATTTTGTCCGAG
>Ga0102911_1000067_pt1 | contig 41995 bp, 74 predicted proteins | sample Colrivmet1558A02_FD_84975 | JGI IMG/M metagenome (GOLD analysis project Ga0102911, IMG submission 84975) | Estuarine microbial communities from the Columbia River estuary - metaG 1558A-02 | ecosystem: Environmental > Aquatic > Marine > Intertidal zone > Estuary | place: USA: Columbia River... | reverse complement strand
CTTTTAAATATATCTAGTTTTTCTTCTAGGTTTTTAACTCTATTAGCATACTCATTATCGTTTTCAGGTATACGTAATTGTTGATTCAAGTCGCTCATATATTTTTCAAATATACCTTGCTGAACTTGATTACCTACTTTATTAAACTCGTCTGGAGTTATATAACCTCTTTGTTGTTGGTTAAGTATTAATAAGACAGTTTTATAAACTAAATCTACATTTATAGCCATTATTTATTTTTTTATTATAATACCAGCCAGTCACGAGAAGTGACCAGCTAATATTAATATTACATGTTATTCTAAGTTTTTCTCTACTGACCTAAAAACTTCTACACCTTCATCGGTTTTAAAGTAAGCTGCCATTGCAGAGTAAGGGTTTTCATCAAAAGGTACAGTCATTAATTTTCTACCGTTTGATCCCCAAGTAAAGGTTCTTTGATCTTGTGATAATTTAATGATATTCATTTCAGAAGCTTTTATAGCTATGTTCCTTAAGTGTACATTATCATCATTTGCTAATTCCATAAATAAATGTGGATTTCTTTTAGCAAACAACATAAGATCTCTTTTTAATTCTTTAGATGTCATGCTTGAAACTTTAGAACCTATCTCAACACGAAGTATTGCTTCGGCTTGATCTACTTCCATTGTTCTTGCAGCAATCATTGCATCTACTTCAATCTCTAAATCTTCTAATTCATCTTCTGCAATAGCTACTGGATTGTGTTCGTAGTATTTATTGCCTAATAGTGGATGATATAAAGATAATAGTTTTTGTAAGTTTTGTTTTTCTTTTTTAACATAAAGCACTCCGTCTTTGAACATTATATGTCCTAGTGTTGCTTCTCCTTTTTGCTCATCTATTAAAGGTGAGTTTTGATTGGTTGCGTATCTGATTTCTCTTTGGATACCTTTTTCCTTATCAAACCAAAGAAGTGGGTGCCTTGATGTATGTTTAGATGAAATAGTTAACGTTAAAGGTGCTTGACCTACAACTATATACATTCTATCTTTAATTTCCCAGGTTGGTTTTACTGGTTCTTGTTTTTTTGGTGTAGCTACTTTTGCTACTACTTCTTGCTGAGGAGCAACCTCAACTGTCTTTGCTGGTGCTTTTTTTGCAGCCATAATATAATATAATAAAAATGTGAATAAGAGTAATAATCACCCCCGTCAGTTCAACGAGGGTAACTACTACATTAATTTAATCGGTACTAGTCTGTGAATAACACAAAGTTGTTAGCCGCTTGAGTTACTAAACATCTTTCAGATAAGAAGTGAACTTCCATAGCATCTAAATCAGAAGTAGCAGCGCCACCTACAGATCCAGTGATCCAGTTTTTCATTCTTCTATCATCAGCTTGAGAAGCTCTATATCTTACGTGTAAGAAAGGTCTTCTGATGTTAGTTCCTAATATTTGATCGTAAACTGTAGAAGTTCCAGCAGGTACTAATACTCCTTCGATACCAGCATCAGCAACACCACCACGAGTAGAAGCGTCGTTTAAGTATTTCCAGTCAGTTTTGTAGAAGTCATAAGAACCTCTTCTGAAACCAGAGAAACCTAAGTTCAATGCCATTTCTTCAGAATTTTCAAATACACCATAAGAACTACCTCCTTGGTATATACCAGTCCCACCTTGTTGACCAACAGTAGCTAACATATCATCAAAATCTAGAGAAGTTTCTCTATTTAAGAATAACATGTTTTCTTCGATAGCTCCTTGAGTATCTAAGTTTTTAAGAATTGAATCAAACTGAGCTAAACCAGTTGCTGCAGTAAAGTCTACTAATACATTTCCACGGCTTTTAACAGCAGCAAAAAGACCTTCAGTACCTTTAGCAGTTGTAGTTGAGGTTCCAGATTTTAATTCACCTTCTACCATAGACATTTCTAAGTAGTCTTCAAAACGTAATCTTGTTTCAGATTCAGCTTTTAAGTACCATAAGAAACCTCCTTGACCAGACTCAGTAGCTACTTCAACCCATCCAATCTGAGCAGTGTCAGATCCGTTGATTGCATACTTGTCTTTGATGATAATAGGAGAGTTAGAATACTGAGTGAAAGAAGGCGTTACAGAAATTCTGTTAGCGTCTCCAGTTCCTTTTCCGTATTCAGATCCATATACAAAGATCTTAAGCGCTGGTCCACCAGTCACTAAATCTATTTCAGCAGCTCCAGCTCCAGTTCCATCTAATGCTTCTTGAGAATAAGGAGCAACAGTTAATACACCAGCACCTAAAGCACTTCCAGGAGTAGCTCCAGAAGCAACAACGTAACAGTTTAATTCTGCTCCAGTTGCTGGATTCATCACTACAATAGTAGAACCAGGGGATACAACATTTTGAATAAGAGTTGCACCAGCACCGCCAACAGGTATAGTTAAAGTAGAAACTTTTGCTCCTACAGCACCTGCATTAGTTGCTATTACATTCTCATAAGAGATGTGTAATCTATTTTGCTCAGACCATACTACTTGATCAGAAGTCATTGGCATTTCAGCTCCTACCATTCTTAAGAAACCACTTAAGGTTCTATTTCCATAACGCTCTACTTCAGCTTCATAGATTTCTGGTAAGTACTGTTGTGCGAAATCATTCGTCCCATCAGTAAAGTTTAAATAATTGCCCTCTAAGGCTTGCTTTTTTTGCGTTGGGATTAAACTCCCGAACGCTGGACTTACATTTGCCATAATTTTTAATTTTTTTAGTTAAATTTTTTTGTTTTAATTCTAAGTTTAGAGTTATCGTAGCCACTAATCGATTTGACTTTTATTCCATTTACAAACTCACCTGTCCCAGTTTGTCTAGGTTCTGTGCTTGGGTTTTTAGATTTACTAATTATTTCTTTAGTAGCATCTGTTTTACCTTGTTCATAAAAATGATTAATAATCTTGTCAGCATTAGAAGCTAAATAAATAGCTTTGTGATAACCTTTAGTATCCTTTATATTACCACTATCGTCAAGAAACTTTCCTACGAAGTTATTAATACTGGATTGGTTTTCTGCAACTTTCGACGGATCTTGTAAACCATATCTAAACTTCTTTTCACCTACATTGAATTCAAAACCTTTGAACTCCTTTGTAAAATAATCGTTTGTTTTTGATTTAAAATCCGCGTGCTGTTGATCAGCTACTCTTTGATCCTCTTGGTATCGGTTGAAAAACTCTGTTGCTTTTTGTTGTTCTTGAGTAGCGCCGGGTCTCAACTTGATCTCGTCGTAATATTTACTCTTAGTGTTCTCCAAAAAGCCTTTTGCTTTTGCAACTTCTTCTTTAAACGCAATTTTCTTTTTGCGTATATCTCTTTCCTCATCTATATCTTCGTCGTAATCATAATCTTCTAAAAGAAGACTTACGTCATCAGATTCTAAATATGGTTTTGTTTTTTTATAATATTCTTTTAACAATGCTTTATCATCGATGCTAGAATAGTCAGCGTTTAATCTAACATAATCTTCTACGGTACCGCCAGTATCTTCCATAAAGCTAACAAGCTTTTCAATGTTTTCCGGTAATACTCTTTGATCAACTACTGGTTGAGCTTGCTGTTCGATAACTTCTTCAGTATCATCTTCATCTTCTTCAATAACCTCAATCAAACCATCTTGAGCTTGTTCTTCTGTTTTAGTTTCACTAACTATAACAACTTCTTCTTTTACTTCAGGTATTATTACCTTAGCAGTATCTTCGGTTGTATTTTCTTTAACCTCATCTATATTAACCTTTATAGGCTCATTAGATTGGTTGCCTAATTTTTTAGGGCTTTTTTTCTTGGATTTAATTTTAAAATCCCCTTCTTGTTTTACTTCTGACATAATATAATATAATTAAATAATTGTTTGTAATCTTACCTAGGCCCAAACTGTTCTAATCCAAACCCGCCTAATACATCATTTCCTGATGATTCAAAGTCCTTAGGTAAACCATCTGTCTGTCTTTGATTTATTAATTCAGATTGTTGGGTACCTTGCATTTTAATTCTTTTATCTTTTCTATCTTCTATTTCTTGCTCTTTTGCTTGAGCTGCACCTATTTGAGCTTGAGCTAACTGTATGTTGTATTGAAATTCTTCAGCCATCAACTCTCTTTTTATTTGAGCTTCTGTTTGCATTCTTTCTATTTCAAACTGAGACTTAGCTTGTTCAATGCTAACTTTTTCAGCAGTTAATGCTTGTTGTTTTTGAACTTCATACATAGCAGCTTTCTCAGCAGACTCTGCATTTGCTTGAGCTTGAGCTTGTATATTTCTTTGTTGTTGCTCTTGTTCTCTCTTAATCTTTTGAGTTTGTCTAAGCTTTAAGAATTGATTAGCTAATTTTATATTTTTAATTTGCCTAATATCAATAGCGTCAGATAATTGAATAGCTTGTGTTTGTAAAGCAACTTGTATATTTTGTTCTAATAAAGCTTTTTCTTCTTCTTCTGGTTCTAATTCTAAATAAATACCGAAGTCATGTAGCTGTAAATTCATTAACTCTTCAAGAGTTTTTGTATTAAATGTACTTATAGCATTTGTTAAAGCGTTTTCAGTTAAAGGATTTTCAATAACATCAGCAACTTTTAAACTAATGTTTTCACAAGTTCTAACGGTTAAGTATAATAAAGAGTCTAATACATGCTTGGTTGCAATATTAGAAGCATTAGCTGCTATTTTTTGTAAACCTACTAATGCATCTTTACTCGGAGCACTTCCATCTCTTGCTTCGTTTAATCCGGTTACGTCTCTTATCATTTGTAGATAATATTGATACGTACCTATTAAGCTTTGTATTTTAGCTTGCCCGCTTGAAGATGATAATTCTTGTACTGGTATTTTACCTCTATTTAATTCTCCGTCTTGTGTTAATGATCTACCTACAACAGAACCTGTTTGAAAATACATATTCAATGCCTCTGCTGGATTGTATGTAGTACCGTTACCTAAATCAACTTCAGCTAACCCATCCATATCTAAAAATACACCATCTGGTACTATTCTAGACATTACTTGTTGTAGTTTAAGGTGTGTTATTTGGATCATATCAGCAAAGCTAGTAATTTTACTAACTATAGATTCTATACGTCCTTTATACATTCTAGGAGCTGATATACAGTAATTCATCATTACTTTTGTAGTATCCGCTGTAGGTCTGGTCATATTTTCAGCCATCTCCCACTTTAACATTGTATTTGTACCTAAAACCTTAGCTCCTGAATATAAAACTTCTATTGTTCTTGATACTCTTTCAAAGTTATCGTTTTCAGGTGGGTTGAATGTATCTGACTTTTCTAATGTTTTTTCTAAGCCTTGTTCTGTTTTCTTTATTTTAAATACTTGATCTGAATATGTTTTATATTCAAAGTACAAAACTTGTATTGTGTTAGCATCATAATTTCCCCAATTAGTTACATATTGAGAATTACCAGGCATATCTTGTATTTTTTCTAACTCTGATGCTGATAATGATGGGAATTGTTTTTTAAGTTCCGCTAATGATATAGACTTCACTTCTCCTACATAATATATATCCTCGAAGTTTGGATCTTCTGTATATGAATAAATCATATTAGCCGGATCAACATAGTCAGTTACTATTCCTTCTGATTTATTGAAAGATGTTTTAACAGCCCCAATACCAATAGTAGTTAAATCTTGAGCTAAACGTTTCTTTGTTTGATCGTACTTATTAAAAGCTAATACATTATTTATAACTTCTTCTTCCGCTATTTCAACATTTTGTTTAGTGGTCATTTGTAAATGAACATCTAACTCTTCTTGATTTTCGGGTAAACTTTCTAAGCTTCCTGTTAAAGAAAAATCCATACCTAGGTTTTCTTTAATATTAACAAGAGCTTCTTTAGTGTTCATGTCTCTTTCAACCGCAGCCGCATAATCCGTTCTTTGTTTTACAGAAAAAGGATCTTGTGCAAAAGCACTTATGTCATAAGACTTATTAGACATACCGTTTACAACAATATCTACAAACTTTGATATTACTGGTATAGGCTTCCAATCTAAATTAAGATAAGACAAGTCACCATTTATAGATAATTCATCTTTGTATTTTTGTATTGATTGTTCACCTCTGGCGTATAACCGTAGTGTGTGAAAACTATTCCAGTTGTTTAAATATCTATTACCATTACCTCTTCCTTGATTGAACCACTCTTGTTCAATAGCCCTAGAGACTTGTAAGCCATAATCGTAACTAGCTTTTACTTCGTCGCTAACAACTTGGTTAGGGAAAGAACTATCGGTATTTGTTTGTATTTTCATTTATCTTAATATTTTAGACGAAGAACCTCTATTGTCATATCTTTTAATTCCTAAATCGTAAACTTTCTTTTGCACTGGACTAACTGGTGAATATAAATTTTTATTACAAGCCATTATGGCAAGTCCTGAACTTATAGAAGCATCATGCTTTGTTCTATTGTTTATATTAAATTTACCCCAATCTTCTAATGTTCTTTGGAAATACATATCTCCATAACCAGCTTCTGTTTGCCCAACACAAGTTTCTATATAAGATTCTATAGCTGCAGCGTGTGCTTGTTTTATATCCTCACTTGAATTAGGTATTCCACCTATTTCTCTTTCAGTTACAGATAATTTGTTTAATCTTCTATCAGGCCTGTTCATTGAAAAGCCTCTATAGCCTCTTCTTTTAAAATGATACAATAACCTAGGTTTGTTATTTTCAGCAAGTATTGGCATTCCGTAAAATACACAAGCCATTAATACGTCTTCAAAAAATATCTCAGCGGTTTGCGGTCTAGCTATATATTCTAAAAAGAATCTATTAGGTGGAACATCTTCCATACTAAACTTAGTTAAACCGTGCAAAGCACCATTAGATCCTCTCTTATCAACGGTTCCAGATATATCATAACTGTCACACCCGAAAGCGCCACAGTGATCGTTACCAGGATATTTTACACCGCCTTTTACAATAACTCTATTTTGAAGTCCTACATGAGGAACCCAGCTAACATTAAACCTACCATTTTTATTTGGTACAAAAACAACCTTAGTATCTTTGATACCGTTTTCCCACATAAAACTTCCTGTGGTTATTATAGCTGTATTTCTTAAGTCTTCGTTATAATCTATTTGTTCGTATATCTTTGTTAAATTAAACAGAGATTGTTTTGCCTCGTCTCTAAAGGCATGTTGTTCTGTTCTTGGAAACTGACGATAGTATTCGTTTAAACCATCCTGATCTCCCTTTAATCCTTCTACTTCATTATTCCAATAATCAATTACGCCTTGAGTTATTAGCGACCCATCGGGGCCTTCGGTTTGTTTTGTTGGTTTTTCAAATACAGGAAATCCATAAGAATCAATGTATCCTTCGTAGTTCCATTCCATAGGTATGAACAAACTATAGAGTCCTGAACGAGTCTGTCCGTTGGCGTTTCTTTTTGTTGCGTCGGAATCATAATATAATTTTTTAAAATTCTCACCACCTTTATCTAAAGCGTTTGATGTTGATCCCATCATGCACTTACCTATAATTCTTGAACCTAATCTTAAACAAGTTTTAGTTACCCTCCAATTGTTTAATATATTTGTTGGTCTTTCCCACTTTCCACTTTCATCATGTACTAGTAGTTTTAATTTTTCACCATCGTAGGAGTTGTCTCCCGTGTTTTTCCAGTCGATCGTTGTGTCGAGACCCGTGATCTCTTGTAGCTTTTCATTGGAGTCAAGTTTTTTACGGGTGAATTTGGACGCTGGTACCCTGTACGCAAGTTCCGTCTTCGGCCTATCCATTCCGTCTTGGACTGGTTTGAAGAAAAAAGGATAGTTGACTGAGATGGGGACGACCTTATCAGTAAACATCTTTTTGGCATCTGGCCCGGACTTTGAAAGAATACCAAATCGTGAGTCTGTGGAAATGGTTGCCTGGTTGACTGTCTCGCCTGAAGCCATGAAAGAGAAACCCGATCTCCTGTTTTTAAGATAACACAGTCCGTAACACCGTACATCTGCTTTACAAGCTTCCCAGAATATAAAGAATAATCTGTTTGATTCTCTAAAATCTGGTTGCCCAACATCAATCTTGGACCACTGCAAGTACATGTAGTGAGTACCAGTAATATAAGAAGGCTTGTCTTTGTTATAAAACCAAAAACCTTCTTCACGCCTTTTAAACTCTGTATCAATATAGTCATACCATTTTTCTTTAAACTCAACCGGGTATTCATCCCAATCAAATACTGATTTAATTCTATTTAGTTCTTTTGGATATTCAGAATATTTCCATCTATTTCCATCAAAAGTAACCACGTCATCTTCTTTAGGTAGAGCTATCTTAATTCCCTGTATTTCGTAAACCTGTCCTATTTGACCTGTTTTACTAATAACAACTACGTCATGTTCTTTGTTGTAGCCATACTCCCATTTTTTATACCTATTTAATCTTTTAAATATAGTAGGCTTTATATGGTCTTTTAATATTTTTACTAAAGTTTGCTCGTACATTACCTAGATCTCCCTTCTGCAAAACCCCTAAAAGCTTTTTCTCCTGTAGCTTCTTTTGGTTTGTCATTTAGTTTTTCTTCTTCTTCCTCTATTCTAGTAAGTATTTCAAAGGCATCGAATATAGCTAGTTTTTTTGTAGCTGCAGCGTTTTTTAATCTGTCAGCAGATATATCATCTTCAGAATCAATAATAGCCTCCTTAGCTACCTTAATTAATTCTTCAACTGCTACATGCCCAGCTTGGATTATATTCTTCTTCGTTTCCTTTGTGTTCATACTTAATTACAATATCATTAGATTTCATACAATAAACTCTTTGATCATCTATAATAAAATCCCATTCGCTACCTGGAGTAAATCCAATCGTGTCTCCTGGGTTGATATTAAGTGCTTTTAATGAACTATTACCGATTTTTAGTATACCAATAAGTTCTTGCTCTTTTTGTGACCTTAAAGTGTCTTTGTTTTTCAAAGGCATTACAAAGCATCTGTCGCCAAATGATTTCCAATCCCCGGTATTCTTATACAAATATATTTGATCTGCTGAACAAAAATATAAATCATCATTAAAGTATGATCTACTTTTTTTCTTATTACCTCGGATATCATAAAAAACTCTAAATACATTATGATGTATTATTATTATGTCTCCTTTTTTAATATCTGTTTTAAAAGCTTTTGGAGTTTCAACTACTATAGCTAAATTATTAACTGCTTTAAAGTTTTCAATTTTAGTGTTTAGTATTAGTGTAACGTCTCCTAGCTTTATTTCGTTGTCATATTTATCACCAAGCGGCTTGACGATAAAATCATATAGACTTCTCATTTAATATTCTAAATCATATTCAACGGATATTGCCATGTTAGGATTAAACTTTTTCCATGGCATTACCTCATCTCCTTTTCTTATATAAATACTGTAAGAATTAGATTGTTCATCATGTAAGATGCAATCTATAGTATGTCCACCATAAACGCTTTGACCTACAGAGTAGTGCATTGCGTCGTTCTTATAGTCGGAGCCTATACTTATTTTCCTTACAACAGAGCCCATTACTTTACTACCTCAAGTACTTCTTTCACTTCATTTTCAGCTTCTATTTTTTCAAAACTACCATCAGCTAAGTTTACAGTTATGTCTCCATACTCTTCTTTTAATTCTGATTTAACTTCTTCTAAAGCTTTTACTGCTTCAAAGTGAGCTCCTAAAAATTCTGCCTTTTTAGCTTCTAAAAAACCAATCTCTACTAATATAGAATTGATTTTCCCTTGGCCTTCTTTTACTGACTTTAATTGTTCATCTGTTAATTTACCCATTTTATTTAATTTAATTGGTTACTGTTATTACTATTATTACTTGTTTTTAATCTTTTTACTTTTTAAATAGCGGTCCTACTTTGTCTGCTATTTTTTCTGCACTTCTACCAATAACATAACCTCCAATACCTATCTCTAATAACCTCCAGAATTCTGGTTCTAAAACAGGTGTTATTAAGTGTGCTGATAACTGTGATATAAATTTTGTATATATAATTATGAAACCAAATGAAAGCATTAGTATTGGTCTCCAGCTTCTTTGCAGCCAATTACCTTTAGCTTCAGCTACAATAATTTCTGTTTGCATTCTCTGCAGTTCTAACTGAGCGTCTTGCAATACTTTAAATATTTGATTTCTAGCATTTAATCTTTCCTCTTCGCTAGTGAATAGTTTATCAACTACATCACCTACTTGTTTAAAAACTTTAGTGCTAAAAAATTCTAGTATTTTTTTCATTATGCTTTTCTATATGCCTCAGCTTCCCAGGGCAAGTTTTTAGCCCCTTCTTTCATCTGAGCTCTTGAATACTTTTTACCTTTCCAATACACATTATTATCATCGTAATCTAAATCACCACGTTTCATTTGATCTATGTGTATCTTTTCGTGTTTTACAACACCTTCTAACATAGCAGGCGAAAGATTTTTGTTTACTATAATAGTACCGTTATTATTAGCTTTTCCTAAAACTCCGTCTTCCATATCTACGCTATAAATAGGTGTGTTATCTATAGCGTATGGAGGATTTTGTAATTTAAAAGACATTAACTTATTTCTTAGCGTACTTAGACATCCATGAACCTCCCATGTTAAGAGGCGATTTACCTGACTCTCCAGCCGCTACTCCTAATTCTTTTTTCTTTTCGTACTTAGCTGCTTTCTTGTCTCCGCTTTTATAATCAGCAATAGCATTTCTAGCGTAGTCTTGTTCTACTTTTTCTTTTGATTTGTAAAAAGGTGATTTCATAATTATTTATTTTTATATTTACTTTTTAGATTTGTTTTTTTGACAAAATTTACTTGCAGCACCAACGCTACCAAAACCCCATTTTTTTAAAGCCATTGCTTTTTTAGTAGGTTCTCCTTTTGGATCTTTCATAGCCCCCTTCATACCAGCAAATCTACAAGCAAAAGAAACTCTACGGGGGCTTGTGCCACTTGTAAGTCTTTTACCCATACCTGGATTTTCTTTTCGCATTTTTCTATTCTGCTTTTCGTAAGCTGCTTCTTTTATTTGAAACGGTGAGTTTGAGTTTGTACGTTGCATAATTATTTATCTTTTTTTTCTTCATCTTTTAATCCAACCCATTTGGACAAAGTATAACCTATACTGACTAATAATAGCAGTACTTTTAAATAGTTCTCAATGTTAGTCATACTAACAGATAATGCGGTTATGTTTAAAGTGTATAGTCTTATGTCTCCTATATTCATTACATAGAACCTTTAGCAACCTGAGTAATAGGCCCTTTTATAGAGCTACATCCGCAATGTGCTTTAGATAATTCCATGCCGTATTTCCCAGAACTAGATCCTTTACCTTTTGGCAACGCGTCTAAATCTAACGGTCCATCCCATATAGCGTTCTGCCCTACTGATGCTTTGTTTTTGTAGTCTTTCATGTTTTTATATTTAAAATTGTTCGAAATCTTCTTTTTGTACACCAGGCTCTCCATTATGCATAGGATCTAACTTAGCAAAAGGTGTTATTTGCCTTTGAGGCATGCTTGCTTGTCTTTGATCAACTGTATCAAATACATACTCGGCATTACCTGCTTGATTAGGATTAAATACTGGTTTAGCAGCACCTAATTCATTAGATGGTGTTGCAACCCCTGGGTTTTGGAATATTGGTTGACCCAATATAGATTCATCTTGTGGTATCATTGTTTACATTTTTTATAGAAACGCTTAGTACTTTATCAGTATAAGTATCCCCTTTCATTATTTTATTTCTTCTACCAGTTGGTATATCTTCTGTACCGAGCATCATTCTGTACAACCTACTTATAAGTTGCTTACCTTTAAAGGATACTTTATATATATGATATTTCTGCGTAGTATGATTTCTTTTTCTCCAAACAACTATCCAACCTTCTTTCAATAATCTATTCCATCTTCTATTATCCCAACTATATGAAAAACAACCTGTTTTAAAATCTTGTTTAGTAAACATGTCCAAACAATCAAGGTATATTAACAATTCCAAATCAGCGTCGTTTAAATCATTATTTCTGCATGCCCACTTACGTATTATTCTGTAGTGCTTTAATAATCCTAATTTTTTAACGTCACTGGCTTCTATTCTCATAAAACTACAACTATATCTTGCATTTTTATAACTTGATACGGATCACCGTTTATTTCTATAATATGGCCAGCATGTCTGTCGTAATATATTAAATCACCTTCTTTCATACCAGCATTAATAGCTTCTTCTCCTGGAGATACTACAGATGCTTTAATGTATCTGATATCTTCTCTTTGTTTTTCAGCTAAAAGTAATCCTCCCTTTGTAGGAGTTATACCTTCTTTTTCTTTCTTTATTATTAAGTTTCTACCTATCGCCTTCATTTGCTCTTAAATTATTAATTACACAATCAGTTGATAATATTGTAGTAGCTACAGACGCAGCGTTTCTTAATGCACTTTTGGTTACCATAAGCGGATCTATTATTCCTTGATCCACCATATTTACAGGTTTACCTGTTAAAGCATTTAATCCAATTCCTTCGTCTTGTATACCAGACATTTCTATTCCAGCGTTTTCTAATATTGTAAAGTAAGGAGCTTGTATTGCTTTTAACAAAACTTTTTCTCCTATATTTTTAGCTATTAGCTTTTGACCTGCGTTTAGTAATGCAACACCTCCACCTGGAACAATACCTTCTTTAACAGCCGCTTTCGTGGCGCAGATAGCATCTTCTACCCTGTCTGTTTTTTCTTTTAACTCTACTTCAGAGTTTGCACCAACTTTAACCACCGCAATTTTAGCAGTTAGCATTGACAATCTTTTTTCAAGCTTTATAACTTCCCAACTTTTAAGCGTGTTATTTGTAAGCTTTTCTTTTATATTACGTAGTACATCCTTTATCTTTTCGGATGCCTCAGAGACTGTTATAACAGTGTCCTCGTGAGACGTAACACTCTTTAAACAAGAACCTAAATAATCTAAATCAATAGAATCTGCATCATCTCCTAAATCTTCATTAAATATTGTGGCACCTGTTAGTAAAGAAAGGTCTTCAAGAACTTCTCTCTTACTTATACCGTAAGTTGGAGCGTTAATTACATTAACTTTCAAGTTCCCTTTCTTCTTATTTGTAGCTAGAGTTGATAAAACACCTTCTTCTAAGTCGCCTATTATAAGCAAAGGTTTGTTGTTTTTTATTACGTACTCCAGCACTTTTTGTATATCTCTTATAGTGTTAACTGGTGATTCCATTATTAACACTAACGGGTTTTCTAATTCCGCTGTTTTTGTTTGAGGGTTTGTAATGAAATGAGAATTTGTTAAACCTTTGTCATAAGGAACTCCTTCAATTAATTCAGAAACAGTTTTACCGTCACCGGCAGTTTCCATCATTACAATACCTGTATTATCTACAGATCTAAAAGCATCTGCTATAATAGATCCTAATTCATTGTCATTATTTACCGATATAGAAGCTATGTGATCTAACATGTTACCTTTAACATCAGTAGCTATAGTATCTAAGTAATCTATAACTTTCTCTACAGCTGAATTTATACCGTCTTTAATTTCTCTAGAGTTTTTCTTTCCAGAAACAGCATAAGCTTCTTCTAATATAGCGTGAGCTAATACAGTAGCTGTTGTTGTTCCGTCGCCGGCTTCTTGTACAGTTTTTCTAGCAGCTTCTTTTAATAAAGTAGATCCCATGTTTTCTACAGGGTCTAAAAGTATTATTGAATTTGCTACAGTTACACCGTCTTTTGTTATAATAGGGTTACCTGCACTGTCTTCTAGCATTACGCATTTACCGCCAGCCCCTAGTGTAGAGCTAACGGCTTTTGCTAGTTTCTCTATACCTTTAAATACTTGATCCCTGGCGTCATCACCAAAGTTCAAGTTCTTGACAATTCCATTCATATTTAATTAAATTTAATTTGATTTGATTATACCTTTTCAGGTATACGAGTATTATTACCCGTTTTAGGTTTTTTTTACCTATTTATTCTTCAACAGGAGGAACTGGAGGCGTTGGATTTTGCCACGTAAAATATAAATCTTCATTTACTGGTGTAATTTGAGATTGTATATTTGCAGCTATGCTAGCTTGCATTGATGTTACGTCTAAAGATCCTTCAAGCCACCCAATAACTACAGCTTCAAAAGCCTCTGTATTTTCATAAGGTGTAAAAGGTTCACCTGCTACATATGTGTAACTTTGTGTTCCAATGTTAGTTGATAAATAAGTAACTCCTCCAGATTCTTCTGAACCTGTGTATCTGTAATGTACTGTGTAAATTACGTTGTCTTCACCTTCAGCTTGAATGTGAGCATTCATTGTTGGGATATCCCATTTGTAAGTAATCATATTTATTTATTTATTTATTTATATTATGGGCTATCACAACCAATTTCTTTAATAACTCCTGACACTCCAGAAATTGACATAACAGCAACAAAAGATGTAGTACAGTGAGTTGTTGTGGCTGAACTTCCGTTTTGAAGATAGTAAGATGACACATAATTTAGAGGAGTTGTTAATGCAGCATCTGTATAAATAATATCTCCAACCGATAAATTACTTGCATTTCCAATAGTACTACTATAATAATAATCTACTGGGGTTGTCGGTGTAGAACTTCCTGAAGGGAAATAATATACATCAGATAATACTAATGAAGGTAAACTACAAAAAGTTACGTTTGAAGCAATACCTAAACTAGATAATTTAAAACTTGCAGAGTTTAGCCCTGTAAAAGCACCAAAAAACTGAAATGCTCCACCTCCTGGGTAGGGATCACCTGGTGACCCATTATCATCTTCCCAAAATTTATCTCCATTCTGAACTGAATTTGGATTATTGTTTTTCCAAGCAAGTACAGTTCTACTGGTCGAGCAGGCTCCTGTAGGATTAAATTCATCAGGTGTAATATACACTTGATTTTGAGCAGCTGTGTCATTACCGTAATCTCTAAAATTTAAAAGGTTGGTGTTTTGATTACCACCTGGATTGTAAGTATAATTAAAAGCTCCTTGAATCGCGTCTGTAAAACATTCATCTAAATCATTAGACGAGGGTAGCACCGCTGCTATAACATCTGCTAGTGAGAAATCTGTTGTATTTGGTACACCTGGCATTATATTCCTGCTTTTTCTAATCTTGCTTCTAACTCAGCAATTTTAGCGATTAGTAAATCTATATAAGCAACTGACTTAAACCCTTGTGTGTCTTCTCTTACAAACTCTGGGTTGGTCTTTTCTAACTCTTGAGCTATAACTCCGTATCTTTTTTGTCCTTTTTCGGTTTTTAATTCAAAAGTTTTCCAATCTGCTTTAATAGATTTATTGTCAACCTCTTCAATATTTTTCTTAAGCCTTTCATCAGAAGATAGTATAAAGTTAGTTCCTGTAACTGTCCCTGTAAACGTTGTGTTGTTATTAGTTCTATTCATAACCATTACAGCCCCTCCAACAGCACTGTTGTTATGTCTAAGTATTCCGAATTGGTTTGCGGATAATCCCCCATATTGAGCACCTTGTCCATCATAAGCTAGTGAAAATCCATAGTCTTTTGAATTGGAAACTCCTCCCTCTCCTTCATTTAAAAACACTCTTGCCGATTTATCAGAACCAGTTCCTTCAGCGCCAACTATTAAAGTTGTTTCAATAGAAGAACCTCCTGATACGTGAAGTTTAGCTTGAGGACTAGTCGTCCCGATGCCGACGTTGCCGTTTTGGTCAATACGCATTGCTTCTGTGTTGGCTCCACTAGCGGGAGCTGTGCTAAAAACTAAATCAGTTTCTCCATTGTAGCCTTGTATATTTGCATCAATAGAAGCTCTTATGCCACTTGCTCCAGTTCCGCTGTCATTTCCATAAAACTGAATTTTACCAACATAGTCAGCAATACCTGTAGATGTTGTTGAGTTTTCTAAAGTTAAAACCCCACCGCCTTCTGAGCTAGTACCTTTTACATTTAACTTAGTTCTAGGATTAGTCGTTCCGATACCTACGTTTCCATTACCTGAAATTCTCATTCTTTCGTTTGAGCCGTTCATAAATCTTATAAGCCCAGCACCGTTTAAAGCTAATCCCAACCCGTCACTATCGGAATATGTCATTATTTTTTGTTGCTTATGCTCTATTACAAAGGACTCATTGTAATTGTATTGTGTACCTATTTTTGTGTAGTAAGCTTCGGATTGCGTAGCGTAGTTAATGAAGCCTAAGTTTCCTCTTGTTATAACAGCTCCATTAACATCTAACTTAGCATCAGGACTAGTCGTTCCTATACCGATGCTTCCCCCATTGTCTATAACGAAATCAGCTGTACCGCTATTTACACCAGCTGCTGTTGAGTTTGTTAATGGAGGCGTTGACCAATCAGTTGATCTAATAATGGCAAATTTATTATTATCTAAAGCATTTGTTATTAAAAACTGCCTAGCACTTGATGTCATGTTGTTAGTAGCACTTAATAATATTTGCCCGTAATCTCCATACCAAGTTGTGCCGTCAGAATAATTATTCTTACCTTTAACTTTTAATACGTTTTCAATATTTGTTGTTGAGGTGGCTGTTGATTCACTTCCTATTATAACGCTTTTATCTACATCTAATCGAGCGTCAGGAGTAGTCGTTCCTATACCTACGTTGCCGCTTGAGTTAATAAAGATCCTTGTGTTATTGCCATTTGTAGCAAAACTCATTGAATTATCAGTATGTTTATATTGTATAAAACCTGCTTGTACACTTTCTGGGTCCGCAAAAGCTATAGTAGCTATACCCGTGTTTGGAGAGGCAAGTGTAATTCCTACGTTATTATTGTTTTGAAATACTATATCGTCTGCATTGCTCCAAATTGAAGTTACTCCTGAACTACTGCCACTAACTTGCAATTTCGTAGCTGTGTCGATTTTTGGTTGATCACCTATAATCACTGCTCCTACTGTGTCAATACGCATTCTTTCTGTATTGTTAGTACCCAATGTTAAGCTACGTGCGTTTAAAGTTTCAAGACCCCATTCTAAGTTTCCGTTAGTTTTAATTTTTAATCCGCCTTGTATATTACCATTACCGAATTGTGCAATAGTTTCAGCAGTTGTTGCTAAACTTTTTACATCTAACTTAGACCCTGGGTTAGTCGTCCCTATACCTACGTTGCTGTTGATATCTATTGTTATGGCTCTAGTAGTATCCCTATGTATACTTATTGCTGAATTATAAGTGTTATTTGTTACTCCACCAATCCAAACCTCACTAGGCGTATCAGAAAAACTAAAATGAGCACCATACGCTGCATTTGAAGGGTCGTTTATTCTTAAACCTTCAGTGCTGCCAACAGCATTACCCCCTAGCGTAAGTTGATAAGCAGGACTAGTCGTCCCGATGCCTACGTTTCCTGCTGCGGTAATACGCATTCTTTCTGTATTGTTAGTACCAGCACTTGTACCTGCTGTGCTAAATACCATTGAATTAGTTGAGCCCGTTGTTCCTGCTTCTACTTCGTATGATATAGACGCTTTAACTCCTGATCCTGCTCCTGACCCATCTGCTGAACTAAATTCAATTGCTCCAATTTTATCACCAATTGACCAAGATGAACCATTAGTTGTACTTCCTAAGCGAATTATAGAGGTATTTTTAGTTCCAGATATACTAAGCTTTTTTGGAGGACTAGTCGTTCCTATACCTACGTTACCGTCTGAGTCTATACGCATACGCTCAACGTTATTAACACCACTAGTAGTGTTAAACCCTAATCCATAACTACTACCTATACTATTTAAAGCTATACTATTTATAGAAGTTTTTACACCAGCTCCTGGTGTTGAAGCGTCGTTAACTGAAAACTGAACAGCTCCAGCAACTTGATTTAGCTGAACACTAGAATCAGTGCAATTTACACGTAAAGCAGGTGTTGACGCTTGTGAGTTTCCAGATATCTCAAGAAGAGTGCCAGGACTAGTCGTTCCGATACCTACGTTGCCTGAACTATCAATACGCATTCTTTCCACGGCTCCGCCTAAAGCATTATACGTGGTTGTTGCAAACACCATTGCTCCACTGGGCAAAGTTGGAGCACCTGTTGTATAATCATTTTTTATTCCAATGTACCCTAAAGTATATGGTGCATTTCCAGAAGTGTCATCTGTGAAAAATTCAAATCTACCTAAATCGCTTGTAACTGGAGACCAATCACCAACGTTTATGGTGTTTGTTATTCTTACCGTAGGCGCAGTTGCCCCAAAATTTCCGCTAGACACATCAAGTAAGGTGTTAGGACTAGTCGTTCCGATCCCTAAGCGTTGATTATCATGATCTATATATAAAGGTGTTGGTACGTCATTGCTCCTCATTATAGAAGATACAGTAATTGATCCAGCGTTACCGCCAGATACTTTACCTATTAAACCTACGTTTTGTATAAAATTAACTCCGGTTGGTTTTGTAAGTGTAAGTCCACCTCCTGGTTTTACATATATTGTATCTCCAACAGTAGGAGTCGATCCGTCTATAGGTGATGTGGTGATGTTTAAAAGCCCTCCTGTTACAACTACATATCCAAAAGCATTATTTATAAGGTCAGACTGTAAAAGTCCAATAGCAGCCATCTTATCTTCATCTGAAGCATCAGCTACTGCTATCTCTATAACAGCCGTAGCACCAACATTACCTGTTTGGTAAACTGGCGTGCCTTTTGTTATAGTAACACCTGAAGTGTTTTTACACTCTATAATTACATCTGTGGCCGATGTAACTATACTGGCTGGATCTATCCAATCAACTTGACTACCAGTTGAAGCTAGTATTTGACCACTGCTTCCTACCTGACCGTCTTTGTCTTCTATACCAGCCTGTACCTCTATATTACTTTTAAACTTCATGTATTAAATTTTATTATTATTAACCTATCTTCTGCACCAAAACCCTAACGCTATTAGTTGGCGTTGCAGCAAATGTAATTGTTACTTGAGAAGTAGATCCTCTTTCAACATCTGCGTAAACGGTTTCATCGGTCGTTACATCGTAAAGCTGTATAATAACATCTTTAGTTCCTAAGCTATGAGTTATAGTCGCCGTATCTGTTATTGTTACAGCGTATGTGTTTGAAGAATTTGTATCTGTGTTTGTCACAGTTGCCGTACCCGATGCATAAGCAACACTTATTCCAGTACCTGCATTTACATTACCAATACCTACTGTTGTCAATGTAGCAAGGTCTGTGTCTGATTGCACTACTATAAAATCTGCTTCCGTAGAAGCGCCGGCTGCTGCGGCTGTTTGAACTATAACTGAATCACCTGGCGTTAATGGTGTTGCTGCGTTTCCAAAGAAATCACCTGCAACAGTTACAACATAGTAATCACCAACTTCAACTGCAACCCTAGTTGCACCACTTGTTAGATTACCTCCACCAACAATTGCACCGGTGTTAGCATTGAAACCACCTTTGAATTCTAATAAACCTGTTAAAGTTTCCTGTACGTAAGCAGTCGTTGCTATTTTAGTTGAACTATCGCCGGATGCCGGTGTTGCCACATAACCATAACCGCTAGAATCTCTAGCTACTAACTTACTTACAGTAGCAGCTTCAGTTCCTTCGACGTTTACAATTGGAACAGCAGGGGTTGTATTATCAATTGTTACATAAGTACCCGCTCCAATACCAGTTAGTGTACCTACGAATTGATCTGCTGAAGATATGGTTATATCCTTACCTGATCTAGTTATTGTTGTAGTACCTCCTTGTATGAAATCAACCGTTTCATTATCTTCTACTGATTCAGCGGTTCCGCCGTTGGCAGATAGGTTCCAGCTGTATATATCAGCTAAAGCAGCCCATGTGTTGTCTCCTCTTAAATATGTTGTTGCATCTTTAGTCCCAGTGGCAGATAAATCTACAGTGTACACTCTTTTTATCGATGTCCCACTATTTGTTAAACTTACATAGGTACCATTTGCAAAATCAGTTTGAACTAAACTAACCCAAGTATCTGTTGCATTTGAATAGTACTTAGCTGTCGTATCGCTACTGTCAAAGTATATCTGCGCCGCTGCAGCAGTTGGTGCCGTACCGGTGATATGTAGCTTAGCGTTTTGTAATTGATTATCGCTAAGATTAATGTTATTTAAAAAAGGTATTGCCATAATTAGTTCATATATGCTTTGCCTGATTCAGCAGAAGCGAAGGTTATTGTTAAATTGTTTTCATCGATGTATACTATATCTCCGTAACCTTTCTGCCCGGTGGACAAAGTCATAGTTACAGAAGGAAACTTATTTAGGTTATGCTGAACTGTCCACGTTGCACTAGCTCCTGCTTGTACAAATGTGTATGTTTCGTTCGCTCTAGCCCAAACATTATCTCCTCTTAGGAATTTAGTATTATCAGGCGTACCAGTAGCTGACAATGATGCTGTAATTTCTACGTTACCTGTTTGAGGTGTCGTAGGTGTCATATCTATAAACGTAGTATCAGAAGCATCAACGCTGTCAACACCTGTTGCACCGAGTTCTAGATAGAAGTTTACAAGAGTGTAATAGCTATCCATTGTTATGGAACCATTTCCTCCTAAATATTCTAATGTTAATGTGTAAAAGTTAGTTGTACCTATCTGCGTGTACCCTCTCATTATATAATGCCCAAACGAACCTTTGCCGGCTACATCTTGAAACATTACTTGTTCATCTATAAGATATTCTAAGAAAGGTGAAACAATCTGACCCGATAGATCCATGTTCGATATTACTATAGAAGTAATACTAGACCAAGGAGTGCCACCACCGCTTCCGGCTGCAAAAGCAAAAGTGCCTCCTTTAAAAGAAGGATCTTGAACAAACTGATAATTCATCTGCCCTGCAATTGCTACCTTGCCGTTTATATTCAAGTAATCCGCTACCGCCTTTGCTGTATATTGCTTTGTCTGTCTATTGACGGAATCAGTACCTACCCATGCATCTGTATCAGTTATAATCTGATCATATGGGTATGAATATATTATTGCCATGTTTTAGTTGTATATTTTTATTTCAAAAGAACCGTTTATTATAGCCCCAGACTGTGCTGAAATTTCTATGGTAGTATCACTAATTCTTTCCCAAGATATATCATATAGACTAGATGGAGGCTGTGAACCTAAATTTAAAAAAACAATTGTCTTACCGATTGTAAAAGGTGTGCCTGTACTTGTTATTCTATAAATACCATTACTAATATAAGACCACGTAAATGTTTGACCCGTATTGTTGTAAACTTCTGTAGCTACTGGAGCTGCGGCCCCTGTTTGATTTAATAGTTGTACTAAAGAAGTATAACCTAAACTTAAAGCAGGTGTTTTGTTTACAATACTTTGTACTGTGAAGTTTTTTGTACTTGGTATACCTGCCACATCTATTTGTGAGCCCAGTATTAGATCATCGCCATCTGGAATAGCTGTAGGGAAACTTGATATATTTGACATGTTCTATTTATTTTGTTTACGTTCGGCTTTAGTACCGTCTTTTTTACTTCTACCCTGCGTTCCACCTCTGTTATGAGACGATGTAACACATTTTCTGGTATTATGATCATAATCATAACCGTTAGGACAATCTATCTTTTGACTTTCTGCCTTCATTTTCCTTCTCCTGTCGGTCATAGCATACTTTTTATCCCTGATTGCTTTAGCTTTTGCTGCTGCTGGACTTAATTTTTGCTTCGGTCCGCCTTTTCTTCTTGGTTTTGCCATAATATGGTTTCTGTATACCTTATATACTTACACAAAAGCCTCAATACTTACAATACTCAATAATGCGACGATAGCCTACTACTATTATATATAACTACCTATTGTCACACTATTTTTTAAAAAAAAATATTATATATAGAGAGCATAGGGGTTACACCTTACCTTAATGCCCTTGTTCCTATAGGAAAACGCGTTTTGTTTTACCGGGGCCCCTGCCTTTTTTTGGGTTTTGCCGTACGGTTTCGGCTTTTGCGTGTGATTTCGTGCCTGGTTCTGGCTTTTCCTGTCCGGGCCCGAGCTATTGCGCAGGTGGTGGTTGTTTCGTAGCCGTGCGTTTTTGTTTCCGTAAGCATACGTTTACAGAGAGAATACGATACGATACCGATAATATATACGTAAGCAACGAAGCTTATATTAAATTACAGACAATGAATAATTTTCAAACTTCTTTAGAAGAGCTACTACGATCTAACGTACGCGCCGACGTGCTAGCAACGATAGACGAACTGAATCAGTATCTGTTAGGCAACGTAACGATTGAGGCTGCAACAGACGCCGCTCGTGAGCTAACGCATAAGCTTAACGAACAATGGTAGGCTACAGATCAGAAACAGTAACTAGGCCAGATGGGACCAGCTACGTGCAATGTATCAGGATCATTGATAAACATGTAACAATGACTGTTGAACACCGCAGGATCGCAGACCAGCTTAAAGCATGGGACACTACAGAGTAGCCCTATCGGGAGACCTCATCATGGACGGCGCTTAGCTCTCTTAAAAAATTACAAACTAAATACGAATAGTATTCGATAATATAAGTGAATAACAAATCAAATAATAATAACTAAATAAATTAAATTATGTCAAATCAAGAATTAATTACAACTGCAATCGCAAAAATGTCAAACGAAGAAAAAGCAACTATTTTTCCACCAATCACTCGAGCAAACTTCGTAGTAAGAAAATCATGGTTAGGTCGAAATCAAATCATAACCTTCAACTCTAAGGCGACTAAAACAAAACCAAGTGTCAAAGTAACCTACAATCATGATGAAGTCTTAAAAGTGATGTTACCTAAACTAAATATCATGCCATGTTGGATCAAAAGAGGTTACTGGTCGCAATCAACTGATATGCCTGCAAATGTTAGATTTATGTCAGAACGCGAAACAATTGAAACTGAGGCTACTGAAAAGTAGTCTTAGGATCAACCCCTAAAAACGTGACAATAGCCTACTATTATATTAATATAACAAGCTAACGTCACACTTTTTATTCCGCTTCGAGTTTACGTTGCGAGATCGTAGCCTGGGTATAAATGCTATACACCGGAAGAGTAGACTCCGTCCTACGTAACGTTTAAATGCTATACACTTCACCTGCAATGATCAGTCGATCAAGTCTTTTTCACTACAAAACCTCCATTTTATAGGTAAAACAACTAAAATAACTACTATTTGTAGGTAAATATACTACTTTTACTCAATAAGAGAGGTAGCTTAACACTTTTACTACTATTTTTACTCATTAATAATTTTACACCTTTACAAACTAAATACGAAACTAATTCGATAATATATATGAATCTAAAATAATAACGATATCAACTAAAAAATAACCAAATGGAAAAATTAATTGAAAAGTACGGTAAACCCCTCATTGACCTGGTTATTAAGATAGATGTCTTAACTCCTGAAGAAATAAAAGACTACGAATACTTAGAAGACCGAATAATAACCCACTTAGAGTGGAGTACAATAGACGAGTTATGAAAGAATATCACGGATTTAATAGCGAACAAGAGTATGAAGAGTATACGCAGTTAATGTTGAAAGAATATCACCAAAGTTTGGAAAATGAGTAGAACAAAAAGAAAAGCCTACACCGGATCTAAAGCGATCGATAAGAGTTGTAGGGGTAAGCGAGGAAGTTGTCCTACTTGTAGTGAAAACAGACAGTACAAAAATACTAAGCGAGAAATAAAAGAAGACTATGGTATTAACTAACGAAGAAATAAAATCTATCGCTAACCGCCTAGATGAAATAATGGGTGATAACTTTCATGACGCTATGTGGAATACCCTGAGCGAGCGAGATGTAGACTACAACTTCGAAGTAAGTGACGAAGATATCCTAAAAATAAAACAACAATTAAAGAGAATAATATGAAAGTGATGACAATGAAAGAAGTGTGTGTATACGTTGTACAAAAGAGAAAAGCGGATGCTGTACAACATCGCAAAACAGTAACTCAGGGTGAATATTGTTCAGGGTTGACAGCGAAAGAATACCGAAAAGTGAGAACTAAAAGCAAAGGAGCAGGCAGTAAAGGTAGATCATTCTCTCACACTAGATTGTGGAATCACTATCATAAACCAGTGACTACAAACTAAACACGATCACCTAATGATAATATTAATGAATTTAAAAATAAACCAACAATTAAAAAGACTATTATAATGAAAGTATTATTTAAAACAGAAGACGGAGTAGACAAGCATGTAGGTGACGCATATTACTGTGTTCAAAACGGAACTAAAAGCTCCCATCACTATCCATTAAAAGTTCAATTAGTGAAAATGGAAAACAAAACCGAAGGTACTTCTAAAGAAGAGTTTGATAGTAGATTAGCTCTTAATGACCCAGGTATTAAAAGATTCCACAATAAAAAATTAGCGGAAGCATGGAGTAAATATATTATTATATTACATCAAAATACCATTATATCATGAAAGATAAGTACAAAGTAGATAAAGTAGAGCATGTGTGGAGTGAGAAAGAAGATCGTTGGTTATATATAGAATATAACGAACAACGTAAAGTAATAGGTTTAAACTTTATGCAAGGCGATGACTACGATTATTTTAAGAAATGTTGGTGTTACAACGATCAAGGTTTAACGGATTTTTACGAGTCAATGCTATACACATTTCCTATAGAGAAAGCTTCCGTGAGTACTATAGAGTTTATGAACAAGTGTATGTGGGCATTTCATACCGCGGTAGTATGTAGAGAAGACCACCCAGAATAATTACAAACTAAATACGATCCCCTTTCGATAATATATATGAATTTAAAATAACAAACAAATGAACTCACTAGAAGCAAAAGAATTATTATTACCAATACCAGGAAAAGATTTTATACTACATCAATTTTCCGACAGCCACGGTAAGTGCTGTGCAATAGGTCACTTAGTTAGATTAAAGTCTGAAGATCCGCTTGATTACAAGCAATTTTGTGGAGATGGATGGAAAAGCGAAGTAGAAGAATTTGCTAGACACCAAGTTGGAAAATACATCCGTGAAACTCACAACGAATCAGGGTGTCTTGCGAGGGTTAATAATAGAAACACTATAAACGGGTATACACAAGATAACCCAAAAGACAGAGTGATAGCCCTACTAAACGACATGATAAAAGATGGTTACTAAAATTAAACCCCGAGCGCTAATAGTATTAGCAAAAGTAAGCAAAGTATTAACTAAGTTAGGTAGCGCCGCTGCTTATGCTATACGAAACTAAAGTATGCCACCAGAAGGATATCACGAAAGACAAAGAGAAAAGTACGCTAAGATCAGAGAACAGAATAAAGCGTTTTTAAGAAACTTTCAGCAAGCTATAAGAGAAAAAGTACAGTTAAGTAATCTAAACGACTTGCTAAAAGAGAACAATATAAAAACTATATAAGATATGAAATACCGAAATTATTTCTATAAACAAATCGAAGTATCAGATTATCGAGGGAGAAAAGCAATTATGTACCGATGTAGCGACGAAGCATTACTCGAGCATGTACAAGTAACTAGCTTTACTAAGTTCACTGAAAAACAAATGCGTGAAGCAATTGACGACTATATAGATAATGTCGATCACTATAAAAAACTAAAAATACTAACGTACGAAGCAACTAAAGAATTTTTAAATAAGTAACTATGGAATTAATTAAAGTAACAAAAAAAGGCTCTATCCACTTTAAACTAGATGACGGTAGACTAGGTGTATCTTACAACAGCGGATACATAAGGGTAAGCGTTAAAAACTCTCGTATAGAACGCATGTACCAAATCAATAAGAAAATAACCTTACGCTATGGTAAACTAAACGATCAATATCACTACAGACGTAAGTTAATCCCTTCATCTTCTGATAGAGTAAAAGCTTTACTAGAATTTAATAATAATAATTGTAAGTAATGAAACTAACAGCGGATATACTACAAGAGCTATCAATGTACATACAAGTAAACTACGAAGACGATTGGTACTTACAAGAAAAAGTAAACGAACTTAAAGAAAAACTGTATGAAAAAGATAAATGATATGGCACTTGAAGTAGCTGAAGTAACATTGCAATTAATGAAAGATACTACTGATTGGGTATTAGCCGATCATTCAACATCAGGCGACGAGTATAATGCTATACACGCTGCTATAATAAAGCTAGCGATCAACAAAATGTATATGCAAACTAAACACGATAACGAATCGATAATATAATTGAATAATAACAATAGGTGAATAAGCGGGCATTCCCGATGACACTGGAAACTAGGTCAGGTTTAGTACTGAAGTATGTAAACGTTTTCACGAGCATACAATGACTATGACTACCGACGGGTATGAGGTTCGAATCCTCACTAGTTACGAAACTGGTTCGAATCCAGAGAGCCTCGTAGTCAGCAGGTGTCGAGTACTGCATTAGCCGAAACAGGTAGTTAGGTTGTAAATGGAGCATGGCTTTGCGAGGAATAAAACGTTACCAACTGTAAAAAGTAGTAAACCAGACGCTAAGCTAGCGGGGTCCCTGGTACGCTGACAATGTTCGGGAGTTGTTTGATAACGTTTTAAAATTAATATTATAGTAGTGAAGACCAGTTTAAATAGCTACATCCCAGGTTTGAGGTCCTAAGATTTCCATGGGAGCTACTATGATATTTAGATTAGATTAGAGTAATTCGCCTACGTGGATGAAACTAACTCCTCTCCGGGGGAAAAGAAGATGAAATTTCTTTAGTAGGTGTATCTAATCTTTTAAATGACTCATGGTGTAATGGTAACACTACGGTCTTTGGTACCGTCATTCAAGGTTCGAATCCTTGTGAGTCAACTAAAATTAAATTAAATATAGAAATTATGGCACAAATTAAAAAAACAGAGTTTTTACAAGCTGTAGAAGCCGAAGTACGCGCAATCAAATTACATGCAACCACCGATGAGATTGGAAGACTCTTAAAAAAATTTAATGGCGGATCGCAGTCAAAATGTGTTTACGGTCAGTTAACAGGGAGTTGTGAAAGTCCACGAGCAAAAGAACTAATGGAACTGTCTTGTCAAAGAGTAGTAGCTACAGAACTTAATAGTAAACGCCGCTTGAGGTTTGTGAGTAGTTTTTTTACTCAAGCAGTCTCTCGTAAAACCTTCACTGCTTTAAAAGATTTTGTAAGACCGGCTGGTACAAGCTTAAAGATGTGGATTGAGGAGGAAAGAAACTATGATTATTTGTCTGCGTTAGAAACTTATATTTTAACGGATAATTCTAATGATACCGCTATTATAAACTATCTAAAAGGTACTTCTGATAGTTTAAACTTATAGTATTAACAATAGGTTGGTGGCTGTTTTGCTGGCTAGACGTCGACAAAAGCAAATAAAGGAACAGGCAATTTATCGTGTGCACCTCTGATTCAAGTGCCCTGAACAACACCAGCTTATTTTATTAGCCAGTGAATCCATTGGTTGGAAGCACCTCACCAGGTTGAGTAACAGTAAGGCTGACTCTAAATTGTAAAGCGGAAGTAAGTTCGAATCTTACCACTGGCTCTAGTTACTAATCAATGCACCTGTTAACTCTCATAATAGAGCACAGGGAAGACCAGTGATAACGCAGGTGTATTGAAAAGTGAAATTATAAAAAACCATAATTGCAAAAAAACGATAAAATGAAAATATAAACCAAACAAAGCGTTAATTATATAACGTTGTTGGTTACTGTTATTTGCGATTTAAAACAAAATACAAACTAAATACGATCGAAAATCGATAATATATATGAACTTAAAAATAACAATATGACTTTATATAAAAGATTAAAACCAGAGCACAAAGAATCTATTAGCGAACACGGTAAAAGATATCCAAACAGTGCTGAAAGTATTATAACATCACTAAAAACCGAAAAGTTTTTTACAAACGTACGCTACGGTGATGCTATGGAAGTGCAAAGCATATGTAACCTTAAATACTTCGGCGATGCATTTATTACAGTCTAATGCTATACACGAACGCGCTAGCGATAAAGCGTTTGCTAAAATGGAAATGTTATTTTTTGAGATCGGCAGCAACAAATTAGAACTAAAGTCCGGATCGTACGGTGGTATAACCGAAGAAGAAATGATCATGATACTTGAAGGCAACCAAGCTGAGTTAGAAGTATGGAAATACATTGCGGAATTAATAGAAAAATCAAATAAAAACTAAATATAATGGATAAACAATTATTACAAGCAAAAGTAGATGAGTTAGAATTAACATTAAACTCACTAGAATTAAATGCTAAAGTAGTTAAAGACGATCTTATGGAGGCTACTAAAAAACTAGAAGACGTTAGTAAACCTATAATTACTAAAGAAGTAGTAGAACAAATACGGGCAGCGGTACACAAAGCAGTACAACAAATAAGTTTTGACAATCCAGATTATTACGAAGTTGACTTTGAAATTGACTACAACAATTCGCTAGCTTTAGGAAGCATAGAATTCAAGGAAGTTGATGAGATTGAAGAAACAGTGTGTGATTACGTAGAAAATCTATTTAACATAATAGAAGACTAATGAAAACTAAAAAGCAAACAACACCTAAATGGTTTAAAGGAACCATATATAGTGAAGGCGATACAGTAACCAATCCGTTCAGCGGCGAATGCTATACACTCAACAGCCTCGAGCTATCAATATACGACTTTATAACAGGATCTCAATATGTATTTAGGGTAGCGCCAAAAACTGTTACACCTAAGCAATTTAATAACTTTCATAAAGCTTTAAATTGGTTTCGTAAAAATAACGTTGATGCATATATGGTATTACTTGATTAAATAAAAATAAAATGAGTAAAGAAGCAGAAGAATTTTTTAGACAAAAGACAATAGAAAATGCTAAAAGACCAAGGATGAAGAAATTCCTTGCATTAGTAAACAGAGAAGCGGAAGGAAAGATTATGCAAGAATACGCTGACCAGCAATTGGGGCTATACGATGTTAACCAAAAACGTGGACTGTTAAAAAAGTGGTGGAAATACTTTGATGAAGAAAGTGTAGCTATTAACTGCAATGACGAAGAGCGTGAAGAAGTTATTAATGACTTTTTTAATTGTTGCTTGATTAATACAAACTAAACACGATCGCTAATCGATAATATAATAAACAAAAATTATGAACTTATTAACACAAAACTCTAAACTTAAAAAAACTTCTAAAGCATTAGGGCTCCGGGTTTTTAATTTTGGTATTCCTGCCTACAAATCTGCTAGCGGGAAACTGACGTGCCCCATGGCTGACAGTTGTATAAAATTCTGTTATGCTAAGAAAGGAGCCTACATATGGAGTAACGTAAAACCTGCGTTTGAAAAGCGTTATGAGTTGAGCAAGACTGACGATTTTGTTGAAGCTATGAACGCTGAAATACGTAAGAAGAAACCTGATTATGTCAGAGTCCATGATAGCGGCGATTATTACTCTCGTGCATATCTAAAAAAGTGGATCGAGGTTGCTATACACAACCCTAACGTACGGTTTTACAGTTACACCAACATGATCGATATGATGCTAAAAGCTTCATTGCCAGATAATTACGACATAATCTTTTCTGATTCAGGAAAACAAAAACATTTAATAAATGAAAGACAACACCGACACACCAAAATATTTTCTAGTCATAGCGATCTTGTTCATGCTGGGTATACTGATGCTTCATCTGTGGACCTATATGCAACTAGATGGTTTAATGCCACCAACAAGGTAGGATTAATATTTCACTAAAATAAATGAATTATGAAACGAAATTTTAAAGTACATTTAGTGTGTATAAATTAACGACAAACTACTTTGATTATCATAATCATTGAAATATTAACGACAAAAATAAATATTAACCTTAATAAAATGGAATTAGTAAAAATAAAACATAGCGAAAGCAAAAACGCTTGGAATATAATAGGTAATATTGCAGGTGGGAAATACAAAATAGCTAGAATACCATATCAACAAGACAACAACAAAGGTATGGAAATGTACAATACAAGAAAAAAAGCAGATGCTCTTAATGATGCTGAATTTATAAGTTTTTGCTTGAATAATAAACAATCTATCTTAGAAGAATTTTGGAAAGTAAGAAACCCTAAAAAATAATATTATGGATAAAAGCGAAGCATACCAAATTAGTAATAAAATTGTAGAAGTATCAAGAATAAATATATTTGATAACACTAGAGACAGAGATTATGTATACTATAGATCCTTACTTGCCTATGTATTAAAAAATAAACTAAACATGGGTTGGACAAACATAGCTAAATTCTTTAAAGCTAATGGCAAACATATGGATCACTCTAATGTTATGCACTTAGTTAAACAATATCCTCATTACAGAAAATACAACAGTAAACTGTTAAGGCTTGAAAAATGTTTTAATGTAGATGACGACACAGATGTATTTGAAGCTGATAATATATACAGGTTACAAGAAGAAATACGTAAGCTAAACAATGAAAAGCAAGCTCTAAAAACAACAGTTAAATTCTTAGAAGAAAAGATTAAGCTAGATCCAGTGCTCGATTTATTCTTTGATATTCCAAATGATAAGTTTAAAGATGTTATTGAAAGGCTTAACTTATTAAAGAAAAGCTGGGCTTGGAAGAACGAAGATAAATGCCAAATCATAGAAGGATCTGTATGGTAAACATATTAATTTGGATAGTCTTATTCCTTATATGTATTGTAATATTATTAGCGATAGAACATATTACAGACTAAACACGATCAACAATAGATAATATAATAAACAAAAGCAAAAAACTTATGAACATTTTAGAAAAATTTATAAATGACAATTCGTCAACAATTTCAACAGGAGTATACCATGCAGAGGACCAAATACTTACATTAGTATACAAAAACGGCGGTGTATATGAGTATGAAGACGTGCCATTATTTTACTGGCGTGGGTTATTGGATGCTGAATCTAAAGGTAAATTCATTAACACTAACATTAAAAGATTATTCAAATTCAACAAAAAAATGTAAATGACAGAGAAAGATATTACTAAGATAGCCGAGCTAACTGCTAAAATTATTATAGATCATTTAGAAGCAAAGCAAGACGAATGGAACCAAGAATTCCAAGTATCAATGGAGAATATGAAACAAGACGGCTTTGGCAATATGCGTATGATGTCTGAGCAAGAAATAATACACATGCAAATAGACGAACTACAACAAGAGTTAGACAAAGCAGTTGCAAATGAAAAATTCACGTTAGCTAGCAAAATAAATAATAAAATTATTAACCTAAATAAAAAATTAAAGTAATGAATATATTTTATCTATCTCACGATCCTAAGAAAGCAGCTGAGTACCAGTACAATAAGCATGTCGTAAAAATGATACTTGAAACTGCCCAACTATTGTGCACTGCTCATCATGAGTTAGGTACTACGGTTGATATACCTTATAAGCCTACACATAAAAACCATCCATCAGCCATATGGGTTAGATCATCAGCCGAAGCATATATGTGGGCATATGAACATATGTTAGCACTAGGTGCCGAGTATACTAAACGTTATGGTAAACATCATCTAACAATCTCTAAGTGTAGAGATGTGCTATACACGTTGCCTAACGGTATACCTGACAAAGCTTTTGAGCAGCCGCCTCAGTGTATGCCTGACGAGTATAAAGTATTAAATAACAGCGTGTTAGGTTATTGGAATTACTACGAAAATGAAAAGCACACTGTAAAAAATAAGAATGAAGACAAGATCGTACGACCTCACTATATAAATTAATTATGCAGAAATTACTACGCAAATTAAAAAAAAATAAAAGAAAAGCAAAACACGTATATATTCTTCGTGAAAGAATAACGGAATTACACGATAGCATTTTTCATAGGGCATTAAATGGTGATACACCAAAAATTATTGAAGCAAAGCTTCTTAAGAAGTATAACAGGAGATTAAAATTAATCTTATATTAGCAGTGCGACACTAGCTAGTATAATATAATAGTAAGAGGCTAATGTCACAGTTTGAACGAAACATGGATTATTTACATAAACATCGAATAACATATAAACGTAACCCTGTTACAGATAAACCTACAGAGGTATTTGAATGGGGTAATTTCTATGAAGATGGAACACATGAATGTTATACATTGTTTAGTTCTAAGGCTAAAATTAACACATATAAGAGCCTTAAATGGCATTTGTATGTATTATGGTATCTAAATCCTAAAATGGATCAAGACAACTTTAATTTAATTTCTAAACATATATGCGATAATACAAATGGTTTTGTTACATTCGTAATATCCGAAAGATTACGCGAGAAAATGATATACGATGTTTCGTTGATGGATTTAGAAAAACCTCCACCAAATAAACTGCGTAAAATTATATTTAAAGACTTTTCGGGTTTAGACATGAAACAAAAATTGTCTATAGTAGGTAAGATGGTTGGTAGAAAAAGTATATCTGAATCAGAAATATATGACGCTATGATACTATTGAATGACGCTGGAATTAAAATAACGATCGCTGGATTAGCTAAGTCATTAAATTGTTCATCAAGAACTGTTCACAGAAATATGGGCAATGAACTTAAAAAAGAAAAACAATTACTAAATCAACAATTGATATAATTAACGCTTTGTTGTACACTTTTAAACCTATAAAAAACTATAAAAATGGACAAATTATTAGAAGAATTTATTAAAGATTGGAGATTAAAAAACAATAGTAAAGACGCTATTTACTCATCATATCACTATGATGCTATGATTGAATTTGCTAAACACTACCATAGCCAGCAATTAATTTTATCTGGTGTTAGCAAATCGTTTAAGACCGAACTTGAAATGCACGAAATAGCCACAGAAAAATATCAAGAGCATAATTTCGGAGATGCTAAATATGATGGATTTATGGATTGCTATAGAATGTTGGCAAAAGAAGCAAGCTCACAAAACGAAAATTAATTATTAACTAACAAGACCTAATTAGGCTTTTATTTATAGCTGTTGTTAGACACTTTTAACGATATGGAACAAAGACAATTAAAAGGGAAATGGTATCTTAAAAAAACTTTTTGGGGTAAATACAGAGTGATGGTAGAAGTGAGAAGCAGTAAATGGGATGACCCAAGTTACGGTCATGGCGGTGGCTCTTATTCTCCAGAAAGAATTTTTTATGAGGATGCAAGAGAAAGTGACTTAATAGAGCTAGGTATTAATTGTGCCTAATTGAAAAGAATATGAGTAACGGCAATATGAGTAGCCAAAGAGTAGCTAAGGCTTTGGAATTAAATGCGAAAGAAGATAAGCAGCCTGAGCCATTACTTATATTTATTGTTTTTATGGCTAGTACGACTTTTAAGAACTTAATTTAAAAAATAAAACAATGGCAGGAATAAATTTTATAAACGAAGAAGAATATAGTAAACCTTTCACTTTTAAAAATAATGATGTTATACACGTTGTTGGTGTGCCGAAGGGTACGTTGTGTGAGTGCAAAGGAAGTGGTGGTATTAGGATGGATGGAACTTGTGGAAGATGCACTAAACCTTTAGAGATACACATTAAAATGAAAAATAAAATTTTAAAACCTTTTATTCAAGAAGGGTCTATGTCTCAAATAGTTGATAAAGATGATTGTTTAAAAGCAATGAATATTTATTTAGATGAATTTGCTAAATTTTTTAATAACAAAATGGAAGAGTTTTCTATACATTGTGGGGTATCTGAAGATTTACTAAATGAATTTAAAGATAAGTGAGTAATAGCCACAAATAAGACACTGCAACAGGCTATTATTTTTATACGTTGTTGTAGTGCGTTTTTAAACAATGAAAAACTTAGAAGTAATAATGTTAGGATGTGTAGTAGTTGGTTATATAGTAGGAAAGTTGCACGCAAGCTGGAACTATTATAAAAAGACAGGTGTATTTATAGAAGATGTAAAGGATGTATTTAACAAGGACTAAATGCACTACAACGGAATTGTGTATGGTGTCGTAGCGTTAAAAAGAAATAAACTTAATAAATAAGCAAAATGAATAAAATTATAAAATACTTTAGAAAAAAGAAAAATGATAAGCTATGCGCTATACACGGTGTTAGCTTTGAGTTTTTCCAAGAGTTAAACGGAAAGCCAGTACAAATGGATGACCGCTTTGAAAGTGTACATATTTGGAGTGAAGAATTAGCTCTTAAAAATGCAGGGAGATGGGAGCCTAAATTGATAGATAAACATACTTATAATGTAGAGAAAAACCACCCTTGGAATAATAACTAAAAATTTAATTATGACACGAAAAGAAGCGAGTGAACGATTTAACGCATTACCAAAAGAACATAGGGTAACTATAATTGCTAATGAATGCGAACAGGAAATAAGATGGATTGAACGTGAAAAACGAGAGTTAATAAAAGCACATAAACGAAATTTAGCACGAATTAACGAGCGTATTAAAATAGCAGAAGACCATCTTAGAAGACTTGAAGACTAGTATTAATTATATTTGGTGTTACCCTTATGTACGCTTTTAAAATTACGATTATGGACGAAATTACAGAATTAAAAGAAGCACTTGCTGAATACATTAAATGGTTTGGCAAAAGAGAAACAAAGACTGAGGAATTAATAGAAGTTGGTAAGCAAAGTAGAGATATTTCCTTAGCTATGCTATTGCAAGAAGAATTAAACAAGTAATTTTTATTGTTTATAACATTAAGATAAAAGAACGTTTTAATGTTGGTAGTTAAAAATTAAATTAATAAATTTACAGACTAAACACGAATAGGAATTGATAATATAAACAGATGAAAAAGTATAACATACAAAACTACGTTAGGTATAAGAATGATGTTAAGAAATCCATGCCAGAAGATAAAGCCTTCAGCGAGTACACTAGAGATGAACTTATAATAAAGTTTATGCCACTAGTTGAGAATCTAGCTAGAAAGTTTTCTACAAGTGATCAAGCTTCTGGAATATTAAGTATTAACGATCTAATACAAATAGGTAACGAAGGATTGGTTAAGTCTGTAGACAGGTTAGACTGGCTTCAATTAGTTGATTCTCAAGATATAGAAAAAACTTTAAAATCGTTTATAAGCAAAAGAGTTAAAGGCGCTATTAGAAGGCGTATAGATATGAACAGAGGAGATATGCGAATACCAGAGCATAAGTTAAATGAAATACGTAATAATCCTGAAGACAAAAAAGCTGTTGCCCTGTTTTTTAATTCAATATTTTTAAGTATTGATTCTATAGCTTCAAACGACGATGATATCGATGGAGATACTTGGGCTAATAGTATTGAAGATAAGTCAGAAGATTATAATATACATTTATTAAATATTTATCTTTCAAGTTTAATGCGAAAATATTTAAACATAAAAGAATATGAGGTGTTAAGATTATCTTACGGATTAGATTGTCCTAAGCACTCAGCAAAAGAAATTGCAGATAAATTAAACATAAAAGGAGCAAGAGATTATGTCACGGTTTCAGAGCTAAAAAAGCAAGCAGTACAAACTCTTATAGACAACGTAGATCACACGCAAGTGCTTGACTACCTTTAGGTTAAGTGCTTAAAGTAATGTAAAAAAATAACTAAATATGTAATTATATAAGTATGGAAGAACAAACATTAAATAGTAAACTGGCTACCATCCAGACAAAATTTAAATCAAAGAAAAGTAGATTTAATTCATTCGGTAAGTATAATTTTAGAAGTGCCGAAGATATCTTAGAGGCAACTAAACCTTTCTTATTACAGTTGGGAGTATCAGTAATAATTAATGAGCAAGTAGTCTTAGTAGACTCTCCGTTTCCAATGCTTGAATCAAAAGCAACTATAACCGACGGTAAAGATGCTATACACGCTACAGCAATTGTCGGTGTTGATTTAGCTCAAAAAGGTATGCAGATGCCTCAAAAGTTTGGTAGTGCTTCTAGTTATGGCAAAAAGTATGCGCTCGGTAATTTATTTTTAATTGATGATACAGCCGATAGCGACGCAATAAATTCACATGGTAAAGCACCAAAAGCAAAAAGCACATTAACTTCAGAAAAAGACCCAGCATTTCCAAAAGCTGTAGAGTTTATTAAAAAAGGAGGTAAGCTTGAGGCTATAAAAGCTAAATACGATCTATCCAAGGAGATAGAAACTAAATTAACAACACTATAAAATGGGAGAGTGGAATAAAAAAGAAGTGCTAGATAAACTTGTAGACGATGAGCAATATTATGGAGCTTTTGGTCGTCAATTTAGAAGCAATTCTGACATTATGACATTATTAACAAACCCTTTAGCGCTTGGCACACCTCAAAAGCCAAACATTAATTTTTTAATCGGAGGCTACTTTCACACAGCAATACTTGAGCCAAATAAACTCAAAAAGTATAAGATCGTAGAGTCATCAACAAGAAATACAAAAGCGTACAAGGAGATTTCAGGAGGGGAAATGTGTTTACTACAACATGAAGTAGATAACCTAGAAATGTTAATCGATACAATGAAGGCTAACAATGTCTGTAAAGGATTAATAGAAGGTATCAATGTTGAGTATGAACAGCCTGGAATTAAAGAGATTGAAGGATTATGGTGGAAAGGTAAAGCAGATATTGTTAATCACGACGAAAGATTAATTGTTGATTTAAAAACAACAAGTGATATAACAAAATTCAGAAGCTCAGCTTTCCGTTATAACTACGACAGTCAAGCATATATTTATCGTAAGATATTCGGTTATGATCTAATTTTTATTGCAATAGATAAAAAGACAGGCCAAATTGGTATCTTTGATTGTTCAGATGCTTTCTATGAAAGCGGTAAGGACAAAGTACAACAAGCCGTGGAACAATATAAATTGTTTTACGATAACCCGGATTTCGATCCAAAAGATTATTTTATTAACAAGACTTTATAAAAAAGGAAATTATGGCAAGTATTATTAAAGCAAACATCAATTTAAATGAAATCCCTAAAGACAAAATCTACAAGGGTAAGAAAGGTAGCTACCTACCTATTACAATTACTATCAACGACGACGTAGACCAGTTCGGTAATCAAGGACCAGTTATTGTTGATCAATCAAAAGAAGAGCGTGATGCTAAAGCACCTAAAGTTTATTTAGGAAATGTGAAAGTTGTTTGGACGAACGGAGAAAATGTGAATGCAGCTCCAAGAGAAGACAGTCAAGGGCAGCAAGCTCCAGCTAATTCTTTTACAGCGCAGCCACATGATCTACCGTTTTAGTAAATACAAACTAAACACGATCAACTATTGATAATATAATTAAATTAAATCAAATAACCTATGCAAGTAGAGACAACGGAAATAAATGGTTTCGTTATAGACGAGTTCAATCAACACAAACTCGAAGAAGGTAAGAAGCAGGGGATATGTCCCCTGTGCTCTTCTGATAGAAAGTCTAAAAATAAAAAAGCACAATGTGCTTCTTACGACTGGACAAGAGGAATAGGTACCTGCCACAATTGTCACAATTCTTTTCAACTACACACATACAAACGTAAAGGTAAGGCTGAAAAAATATATGTAAAACCAGATAAAATAGTTATAAAAGAACCAGGATCTAAGGTCCAAGAATGGTTTAAAACTAGAGGAATATCTGTTGATACACTTAATGATTTAAAAGTTACCGAAGGTCCAGAATGGATGCCGCAAACGCAGAAGTCTGAGAATGTAATAAAGTTCAATTATTTTATGGGCGGTGAATTAACTAATGTTAAATACCGAGATGGAAGAAAGAACTTTAAATTATTTAAGGGGGCTGAGAAAGTCTTTTATAATATAGATAGCATTGTAGGTTTTGAACATTGTGTTATTGTTGAAGGCGAAATGGATGTGCTTGCACTACACGAAGCTGGTATAACAAACGCTATATCAGTTCCTAACGGAGCAACTCTTAATACAAACAACTTAGATTATTTAGATGCTTGTATTGATTACTTTGAAGACAAAGATAAAATTATATTAGCTGTTGACTCTGATGAAGCTGGACAAGCATTACAAACAGAGTTGATACGTAGGTTAGGCTCTGAAGTTTGTTATATAACTACATTTGAAGATTGTAAAGATGCTAATGAATATTTATTAAAGTATGGAAAAGAAAAACTCACAACTAGAATTACAGGAGCAAAGCCTGTCCCACTTGAGAACGTTACAACGTTTAGGGATATTGAAGATGAGGTTACTGATTTTGTACGTAATGGTTTTAAACCTGGATTTCAAGTTGGCCTTCAAAATTTTGATGATATATTTTCAACTTACACTGGTCAATTTATTACGGTCACTGGTATCCCTTCATCTGGTAAAAGCGATTTTGTTGATCAAATGGTGGTCGGCTATAATGCGAATTACGGGTGGAAAACGGCATTTGCTTCACCTGAAAATCAACCAACATATTTACATGCTCATAAGTTAATGCGTAAGACTTGGCAAGGTATGCCTACTAAAGCAGATATTGGAGGAGGTCGTTGGAACCAAATAGCAGATCACTGTAATGATAACTACTTTCATATTGACATGGAAAGATATACATTAGATTCTGTTTTAAAGAAAGCAGCTGAGCTTGTTAAACGTAAAGGTATTAAGTGTTTAGTTATTGACCCATTTAATAAAGTTAGAGACGTCAGCGGATCTGATGATGTCAATAGATATACTATGGAATACTTACAGAAGATAGAAATCTTTGCTAAAAAGTATGATGTACTAGTATTTATTGTAGCTCATCCAACTAAAATGTATAAGAATAAAGAGGGACAAATTGAAGAACCTACCATGTATTCTATTAAGGGTGGTGGTGAATGGTATGATGCTTCTTATCACGGAATATTGGTTCATAGAAACTATGATGATAACACCGTGAAAGCCAAAGTATTAAAAGTTAAGTTTCAAAACTTAGGTACCAATCAAGCTGAAGCACATTTTAAATGGGAACCAAAGTCAGGTTGTTTTATTCCTTATGAACCTTTAAATATAACAGGCGAGAAAATGCCTTGGGACTAAATGGGTAGCGGTAATAAAAAGAAGGCGGTTAATATGGGTAGTGTTCCTTATAAAGAAGAGTTCTGGATCCCCTATAGATGGTGTGTAAGAAACAATATAGCTATTGCAGCTAACGCTAAAAACAACAGTGCTTGGCATATTGATATAACACAAAACGGTAAAACTACAACAAGTCCAGAATCTTTTGGTAAAAATGAGATATGGCAAAAAATATTTGAATACTCTAAATATTATTATGATAAATATAAAGAATGAATACAAAGGATTATTATCAGAAATACTCGACACAGGAATGGATAAGTCGGATAGAACAGGGACTGGGACAAAGTCTGTCTTTGGAAGAACAATCAGGCACGATATGTCACTTGGCTTCCCTATCCTTACAGCAAAAAAAATAAGTTTTAATGCTGCAAGAACCGAATTACTTTGGATATTACAAGGTAGAACAGATTTAAAATATCTTGAAGATAATGGTGTTAAGTATTGGCGGCCAGATTATGAACGCTCAGGTAGAACAGACGAAACATTAGGTCCTGTGTATGGAAAACAGTGGCGTGATTTTAACGGCGTAGATCAGCTTAAAAATCTTGTGCATAGCATCAATACTAACGCGCATTCTAGACGTCTTATAGTTAGCGCATGGGCTCCACACGAGATATTTGATATGGCTTTACCTCCTTGCCATTATGCTTTTCAAGTTTATATAAATAATGGTGTTATGGATTTGATGTGGCAACAGCGATCTGCCGATGTTTTCTTAGGTTTACCTTACGATATTGCAATGTATGGTCTGCTATTAGAAATGTTAGCTAAAGGAGCTGAGTTAAAAGCTGGTCAATTAATTGGTCAACTAGGCGATTGTCACTTATACAACAATCATTTAGATCAGGCTAGGGAGTTTAGAAGAAGACACAATCCAAAGCTTCCTCAATTAGAATTAGATAGCGGTATATTTTTAAGTATCAGTAATGATTTATATATACCTGAATCAAATAAAATTAAATTAATTAACTACAATCCTTTGTCTGCAATCAAAGCAGAGTTAAGCGTTGGCAAATAAAAATAAATATGTATTATATATACCACATTCCGGGTAAAAAAATTGGTGTTACACGTAATCTTAAGAATAGAGTTACCCTTATGCAAGGATATAAGGAGGGTGAGTATGAAGTTCTTGAACAGTCAACAGATATAGATTATATATCAGGCCGTGAAATAGAACTTCAAAAGTCTTATAGATATAAAGTTGACAGACAATCTTATAAAAATTTAATCAATAAAAATAATAAAATGAAATTAAATTCAACAGAGCAAACAACAACATTTCCAATGCCGATTAATAAATTAAAAGGCAATTTAATGGATAACATGGGTCTTAAATGGGCGACTGATCACGGTACATTTGGCTTAGACGATCAAACTATTAATTGGATATGTAAAAACGCTAAAGTATCTATGTTTAATGTAAACAGATGTTACATTTATAATAAAGCTTACGCTTCGGAGTTTTTAGCAAGCGAAGTGAAAGCTCCTTCTAACACCGTGTATGATGACATAAGAGCTTGGGCTAAAGCAAAAGGTATATACAAGTCTGGTGATTCTAGAACTCAATATATAAAGTTAATGGAAGAAGCAGGTGAGCTAGCTCAAGCTTTATTAAAAAATGATGAGACAGAAGTTATTGATGCTATTGGTGATATGGTCGTTGTTTTGACTAACTTAGCAAAACTAAGAGGTCATAACATTGAAGACTGTATAACATCTGCTTACGGTGTTATTAAAGATCGTCAAGGTAAAATGATTAATGGAACATTTGTAAAACAAACTTTATAATGAATAAAAAACAAATAGAATTTAGAGACCCAGTTGTTGAAAGAGTTGTAGATAAATTCGTGTCAAGATCAGATGTTGGCTTTGCCAAATACGGTGTAACACTGCAAGATGACCCATCAAAGATGTTTGAATGGCTTAATCATTTACAAGAAGAACTTATGGATGCTGTATTGTATTTACAAAAAGCTAAAGAAGTTTATACTACAGATCTTCAAGAAGATTTATTAAGTGACTTAGATGTTGACTATGAGGAAGTCATTTAAAAGAAAGAGCGGCAAGCGCGGTCCGGTAAGAGCAAAGAAAGTATCATATGATGGTATTGACTTTGCTTCAGGTCTGGAAAAATATATGTATATTGCTTTACAGAAAGCAAAGATAAAAACAAAATACGAAGGTGAAACTTTTGTTTTGTTAAACGGATTTCATTTTGAAAATGAAGTATATGAAAGACAAGCTAATAGCAAAGGGGATTATAAAAATAGAGGTTGTAAAAGAATACTACCTATAAAATATACTCCTGATTTTATTGGTGAAGACTTTATAATAGAAACTAAAGGTAGAGCTAATGAGTCATTTCCATTGAGATGGAAGATGTTTAAGTTATTAGTATCTAATCAGTTTCCAGGACACACGCTTTATAAACCACAAAACCAAAAGGAATGCGACGAAACGGTACAAATAATCCTAGAGAAGCAAAGATCATAGCCAAGCAAAAGTATGCCGAGCGACAGATTGATAAATGGGTTAAATGGAGTTGGGAAGTTAAAGGTAGGATTAGATATAAAGATTTAGTTAAATTACAAACAAAATACGGAATTACAAGCACATGAAAGACAACGAAAACAAAGCAGCATGGTCAATTGAATTAGGTTTTTACCCAGGATTTTTAATAGGCATAAGAAGTTATGAAATGGAGGACTCAAAAATACACGTTTTATACTTACCTCTTATAGACATAGCATTAACTATTTATAATTAAAAAATATGGATTACACTATAACTAACGGTAACAGCACCAGCTGTGCAAACATTAACAGCACCGGCTGTGCAAACATTAACAGCCAACGCGACTTAATGTACAACAATTTTACAGGAAACGTAGGCTTAGGTACATCACCTCCAAGCGCAAAATT
>Ga0102911_1000051_pt1 | contig 52444 bp, 37 predicted proteins | sample Colrivmet1558A02_FD_84975 | JGI IMG/M metagenome (GOLD analysis project Ga0102911, IMG submission 84975) | Estuarine microbial communities from the Columbia River estuary - metaG 1558A-02 | ecosystem: Environmental > Aquatic > Marine > Intertidal zone > Estuary | place: USA: Columbia River... | reverse complement strand
TACGCTAAATTTATAAACTTAGGCCCAGAAAAAACGGGAAGTACAGATAAGTTCATCCTCACATTACCGATTGGAGTTCTGGTAGACACCAGTTATATTGACACCCTACATAATGCCCCAAAATACAAGCCATCATGGAATAACACCAATGGTCAAAACATATTCAGTTGGGGAATACCCGCCAATATTAGCCCTGGAGACAGTTGTATATTCAAGATAAAGACTTACCTAAATAACAACACCCTCACCTGTGGCATCAAACAATATTATGCACAAGCGGTCGTAACTTCACCTGCTTATTGTGTAAGTTCAAACTCCTATTGTGATATTAACGTAGCAACGAGTTCTTTAGAACTTGGAGATTCTGCCATAAAAGAATCTTATAATTTGTCATTTTTAAAGGCAGAATCTGTTCCAAGCGGGCTCAATGAAAAAGTCAAAATGAACTACGCCATAACCAATACCGGCAATGATAAAGTTGCTGGAACCGCTTTAGTAATTCAAATAGTATATGACTCTAATGCAAACGGAAGAGTGGATTATGGAGAATTAGTGATAGATACCGATACAATATGGGACGGAGTGACTTCCGCTTCTAGCGTATATAAGACAAAACAATTTGAGGTATTATCTTCTTTATCATGTAATTTATTGCTCCATATTTCATCCAACAACTGTGTATGCGAAGAGACAACACAATCTATTAGCACAATACAACTATTGAATGCTGGAAGAGATTCTATTCTCTGCCCCAATGAAATTATGAATCTCGGATTTGTCGGTAATTCAGCTAACTCTTACTCATGGAATAACACTAACTACGTTAACCAATCAGATACCAGTATTACAGAATTTAAAGCTTTAAATTCTTCAACTGTAAGAGATACTGTTGAAATGATTTTAACTACAAATAAAGGATCGTGTAGTTCAAATGATACGGTTAAAATAATTATTTATGCTGGCATACAACTCGATATGCCAGACTCCGTAAATCTATGTATTGGATCAAGCATACTTATTGGAGATATTGCTAAAGGTGGAGAATCCAAGTTAAAGAACACAATTTGGCAACCGACCAACAATCTATCAAATACAACAGGATATAAAACGAACGCCAATCCAACACAAAACACAACCTATACCTTAACCGTGACCGATACAAAAGGATGTTCTATATCTGATTCTAGCTCGATTAAGATCAAAGCAAAGCCTATCGCGTCCTTTAGTTTTAAGGATAGTTGTGCCGAAACCACTTTTTCATTCACCAATACTTCTGATTATAAGGGCACTATTGCAGATAGTTTACATTGGAGTTTTGATTACTTGGGTGAATCGCAGTTTAACACAATAAGTTATAAAATAGACTCTTCTCTTATACTACCTGTTCAATTATACGTTTCTAACGAATTTGCTTGTTGGGATACACTTACTCAATTTATAGAAATTCAACCACTGCCAAATCCGAAAATTCTATATACCAGTGCATGTGAAGAATCTAAAGCAACCATTTTATCTAGGAGCACTATAACCTATGGATCCATCACAAATCTATGGGTTGTGGATGGCATCTCTTATGCGGGAGATTCTATCATTACCACCGTACCTACGTCAGATTGGACATTCGTTTCTCTTACCACCACTTCCGATAAAGGATGTGCGCGCAGCCTATCCGATTCGTTTGTAACCCTTGATAAGCCAGAAATAGGTTTAAGCTTGCTAGACCAATGCTTTTTGGATTCGGTACAATTTAGCACAACCTCGTTAGGCGGTACTCGTGATAGTATTTCTTTTTATCAATGGATTCTAGGAGATGGATTTACTTCAACCAAAGACAGTTTTAATCACCTTTACACAGATACAGGAACGTTTACAGTGAGTGTAATCGTCGGCAACCTTTCCAATTGCACGGATACGGCAACTGCTAGTGTTACTATTTATCCTAAACCTGTTAGCACCTTTGGCGTAAACAATATCTGTCTAGGCGATACACTTAGCATTTTTGATCGGTCTACCTTAAGTAAAGGACAGCGCAATATCTTTTGGAATACCGGACAAGGCTATTTTCCCGGAGACAGTACTTTAAAGATTACACCTTCAAGCATTGGAGATTTTATGGTTAAGCAAATAGTGGAATCTGATAAAGGATGTACAGACTCTTCTGCCCGAGACTATACTATATATTACAAAGAAAAACTAGCACAAAGTATACAAGGTGTATGTGAAAATACCGATATTATTTTTAGTGCAATTGGTTACAAGACTGACTCCGTATCTAGTCACAGGTGGACGGTAAATGGAGACACACTAACTACGTCAAATTTTAGTTATAGATTTCCTAAGGATAGTACGTATATCATCCAGCAACGTATAGTTACCAATCGTGGATGTATTTCTGATACGACATATTCGGTCATTATTAGACCTGCCCCAATTGCTCAAATTATAGTTAGCAAGCCATGCGAAGATAATTTAGTGACGTTGGAGAGTGGCACGGCGCAAAACCAATACGAATGGTTTCTGGAAGACGGCACACAAAACACTACCAAGCAGTTTGATCACACGTTTACCAATTTGGGTACATATGACATTACACTGCGAGTAACTAATCAATATAATTGTCAAACAACCATAAGCGATAGTGTAACTATTAGCAACATCGTAAAACCAGATTTCGAGATAGTTAATATATGTGAAGGCGACGGCCAATGGATTATTAACACCTCAATAGGGCTAAATACCCCTATTACGTCGGTTGTCTTTAACATGGATAACGGAACTGTGAAGAATGAAATTGACTCGTTTGAATATACCTATTATACATCGGGTAATTATGACGTCTCGTTGCAAATAAGCACCCTCCCTGGCTGTAATTATAGCATTACCAAAGCAATCGTCGTCTATCCTTTACCTACAGCAGACTTTCTACTTAGTCCGGAAACACCAGATATATTTACTCCTGAAATTTTAGGAATAAACAATAGTTATGGGGCTGATTCCATTCGTTACATACTTAGTGATGGAACTAAATTCTTTACAGCCAATTTTGCTCATCGATTTTTAGATAGCGGCAACTATGAAATACAACAGTGGGTAAGCACGCAATTTGGATGTTTGGACAGCATTACCAAACAATTATATGTAAACTTCGCATACCATCTATACGTTCCCAATGCGTATACGCCAAATTCTGACGCTTTGAATGACGGATTCAGACCTGTAGCTTTAGGCCTTAGGAGTTACGAATTAGAAATCTACAACCGTTGGGGAGAGAAAATATTTGTATCCTCAGATGCCGAACCTGCTTGGTTGGGCAGTGATGCAGAAACAGGTTACTACCTATACCAGATCAAAGCATTTGACTTCACAGGAAATGTTCATTACTACAAAGGGGTGGTGCACTTATTACGCTAACAAAGCTTTAACCATATCAGCTATCATCTTGCCATCGGCACGACCTTTCATTTTGCCATTGGCCATTCCCATAACCTTTCCCATATCCTTCATACCTGTGGCACCTGTTTCAGCTATAATGGCTTTTATTTCAGCCTTTACATCTTCTTCATTTAATTGAGAAGGAAGAAATTTCTCGATTATAGCTAGTTCTTCTTCTTCTATAACAGCTAAATCAGGTCTATTTTGCTCTTGATAAATGCCAAGTGAATCTTTTCGTTGCTTAGCCATTTTAACTAAAGTAGCCATTTCATCTTCTTCTGTAATTACTTTACCCCCTTCTTGTGTAGCTAATAGCATAAGTGCAGACTTAATTGCTCTTAATCCTCTTAACGAAGTGGCATCTTTGGCTTTCATAGCCGTTTTCATTTGTTCTGATATTTGATCTGAAAGACTCATTCAGCAAAGGTAGGTGTGTTACACTAAAAATAAAATGGATAATAATGGTCACTTCACTCGACAGAACGTTACTAAAAGTTATTCAACTGAAATAATAAAGGGTGGAAACCCGTCTCTATGCTTTTTTTAAGGTGAAGGCAAAAGTACTCCCTACCCCTATGGTACTGCGCACATTTATGGTTTGATTATGCGATTCAATAATGTGTTTCACAATGGCTAATCCTAATCCCGTACCTCCTTGATCTCTACTACGTCCAGCATCAGTTCTGTAAAATCGCTCAAAAAGCCGAGGCAAATGTTCAGCTTCTATACCAAATCCATCATCCGCAATTTCAGTAAGTATATTCTTATCCATATCGAAAAACCGCACAGTAACCTTACCACCGTTTTTACCATATTTAATGGCATTAACAATCAAGTTTACCAAAACTTGCCTGACTTTGGCTAAGTCAGCTTTTACCACTACGCTTTTAGGATTATTTTTATTGAATGCCAAGGTAATTTCTTTCCCTTTAGCCTGATTCTCTACCATTTCGAATACCTCTTGAGTAAGCTTCAGTAAATCAACATCCTTGATATCGAGCGAACTACTATCTTCTAAGGTGCTAATACTGGTGAGATCATTTACCATTTCTACTAACCTATCTGTGCTCTTAGCCGCTTTATTTAAAAAAATTCGATTTACTTTTTTATCGTCTAGCGCTCCATCCAAAAGGGTGTGAATATACCCTTGAATGTTCTGAATTGGCGTTTTTAGTTCGTGCGAAACATTTCCTAAAAACTCCCGTCTAAAATTCTCTTGTTGCTTAAGCTCTTTGACTTCCTTGCGACTCTCAATCATCCACTCCACCACCTCTTTACCTACAGCGCCTATAGGATCTCTTTCTTTTTTATTAAGAACACCGTATCCCTTACCGCTTTCCGTCTTGAACCTGTATATATTTTTATAAATTAACTTAATACGATCATGTATAAAGGCTTTAAGTAAGTAACTAAACACTAGATAACATACGACTAAAACCGCTGTAAAATTAATTATAACAGCAGCAATGTCCAATGTAAGAAGTCCTAATCCTAGTGACGATAGGAAGGCTGCAACAAGGCTGGCCACGAAGGCAATGAACGTAGGGCTCGTGTTTTGACTCAAACTACAAATTTATATCCTACCCCTTTAATTGTTTGAATACGGTCATCTCCTATTTTTTCACGTATTTTACGAATATGTACGTCTATGGTACGATCCACCACACTTACATCCATACCCCATACTTTATTTAGAATAGATTCTCTGGTATAAACCTTATCCGGTTTAGATGCCAATAAGTAAAGTAATTCAAATTCTTTTTTCGGCAAAACAAGCTTATTGCCACGTAGGGTAACGTTAAATGTATTCCGATCAATCTCCAAATCTCCTACTACTATGGTATCAGCCTTTGCTTCATTTTTTGTGCGACTAAGTATAGCCTTAACCCTACTTATCAATACACGAGGTTTTATAGGTTTTGTTATGTAATCGTCTGCTCCTACTTCAAAACCTGCAATTTCAGAGTATTCTTCGGCACGAGCAGTTAAAAAAGAAATAAAAACCCCTTTTAGAGATTCTTCCAAACGTATTTGACGACATGCTTCAATTCCATCCATAACAGGCATCATGATGTCCAAAAGAATTAAATCAGGTTTTTTATCCTTTGCTTTGAGAACGGCCTCTGCTCCGTTTTCTGCAGAGTAACATTTATAACCTTCTTTTTCTAAATTGTACTTTAGAAGTTCTACGATGTCACTTTCGTCATCTACTATGAGAATCTTTTGAACCATTATATTTTTTTTGCAACCCTAGAGTATTTACACCACCATATCATTATGCCAAAGTTAAGCTAAATTTAAATTTATCTCGCCATCATAGGTCCAAGCCTTTTCTCTGGTCTCAGGTAGGTGGTATAAATTGTATCCTTATGTCCTGTCATGTTACTTGTAGCTGCTTCCACGTAGCTTATTTGTCCAACTTGCTTCATCCAGCATTTACGCACCAAAGTATCCAATCCATTGGGCAAGCTTGTGCCCTGTGGATTGGATACTAATCTTTTAAATGCCAAAGTATATGTACTATCAGTTTGCCATTCAATATTAAACTCTACCAGCATACCATTAGTCTTTAAAAATTCTTCTTGCATTGTGTCATTTCTATTCACCAAGAATATACCAAAAGGTCTCTCCTCATAGTAACATTGCGTATTACTCCAAGATTGGTAAATTGCTTTTTTTTCGGCAGACCAATGAACTCTTGGAGTGTCCGACTTATTTTCATCTGAGACCTTGGTGCATGCCGACGCTATAAGTAGTAATCCTAATGCAAGAGCTTTATACAATGTACTAATCTAGTAAATCCTGTAATAAGGTTTCTAGCTCATGACTTCTAAAACCTGATTTTATAATCCGTCCTTCTTTATCCAATAAAAAAGTCTGTGGAATTGAATGAACTTGATATAGCTGAGCAGCACTAGATTTCCATCCGCCGAGGTCACTCACATGCTTCCATCCCAGCCCATCCTTTGCAATTGCAGCTTTCCATTGGTCGCCATTGTTATCAAGCGACACTCCATATATTTCGAATCCTTTGTCTTTATATTTATCGTAAATTCTTTTCACATTTGGATTTTCTTTTCTACACGGACCACACCAGCTAGCCCAAAAGTCTATTAGGACTACTTTTCCCCTAAGTGATGATAGTGCCAGGGTATTCCCCTCTGGAGTTTTTAGATTGATTTCAGGAGCCATCGCGCCTTCTATGGTTGGCCCGTAGCTATTTGCCAAGGTTACCAAATTTTTGGTGTATGAAGAATTGGGCAATTGTGTAGACATTACTTTGCTCCCTAAAATTACTAGCTTAGGTTCAGGCTGATTGAACAAATACTTAATTGCAAAATAAGTCGCAGGAGAAGCCTCCTCATTCGCAATAAAATTTTGAATATCCGTTGATCTACCTTGCATCAACGTGTTGTAGCGAGCACTTGTCTCCGCTCTTAATTCTTCAGTGGCTGAAGCTGGATCAATTTTAGCCACTTCATTGTTAAATGCAGCCATTTTATTCTCATAACCTGTATAGATTTTAAAAAGTTTGAGCATTTGACTATTGTATTTACCTCCAGTCATTTCAACATTATACGAATCATCTTTAGTTACGTTCATATTTAATCTTGTACCGTTTTCTAGGACTACAGGAATGCCTGGAGGCTGTGTTGTACCAAAGGTAATATAGTACAATAAGCTTTCATCTGCGGCCATCCCTTCGAAGTTAAAAACTCCATTTTCGGAGATAATAACCGTATCAATGATTTCTAATTTTGTATCTGTAATCTTGCTAAGAATGACTAAAGAGTTAGCATCTAAATTGGTTTTAGCATAGATAGTATAGCCTTTCCCTTTTTCTACAAGCTCACCTGCAAATACAAAGGCTGCAGAGAAGCCTAGTATACCTAAGGCAAGAAATATGTTTCTTACGTTTATTTTTTTCATTTTAATTCTAGGTTTTATAAATGCAATAGTCGTTCCTTTTATGATAACGCCTTAATTAGCAATTCGTTTGTTCTTTTGGGATCTGCTTTACCACTCGATTTCTTTTTTACTTGACCAATAAATAAACCAATCAGATTTGTTTTTCCAGATCGGTAGTCTTCAACCTTATCTGGGAACTCAGCCAACACTTCGTTTATCCATGTTTGTAATGATTCATCGTCATCCATCAATGCTAGATTTTGATTAGCAATTATATCATTAACTTTTTGAGATGGATTAATTAACAATGCAGGAAAAACTTGCTGCTCTGCGATACTGAAATTAATCACTCCTTGGTCAATAGACGAAATAAGCTCAGCAATAGTTGCAGCACTTAAAGGGAAAACAAGAATATGCGATGCGTTACTATTTACCCAATTTTTAACCGCACCCATCGTCCAATTGGCCGCGGCTTTATAATTTTGAGTATGGTCACATATGGCTAAGAAATACTCCGCTATCTCTCTACTTTCAGTAAGAATAGATGCATCATACTCTCCCAGTCCCATTTCAGTATTAAACTTGTTATATAGTTCTTTAGGCAAAGCAGGCATTACCGATTTTACATTTGATATCCATTCTTGGCTTACCACCAATGGAGGTAAGTCGGGTTCCGGGAAAAAGCGATAATCATTTACCAATTCTTTGCTTCTCATACTAAACGTAGTTCCTTTGAGTGCATCAAAATTTCGCGTTTCTGAATGTATTTCTTCTCCTGCATCGGCCATCTTACATTGACGTTCAAATTCATACTCTATGGCTTTTTTAACATTCGTCATAGAATTCATATTTTTCACTTCCACTTTGGTACCAAATGCTGTTGTCCCAATAGCTCTGATAGAAACATTAGCATCACAACGAAGGCTTCCTTCTTCCATATTGCCGTCACAAACACCTAAATACCTAACTAACTTTCGTATCTCAGAAAGAAATGCATAAGCCTCGTCTCCACTTCTAAAATCAGGTTCGGTCACGATTTCTACTAGCGGTGTTCCAGCCCTATTGTAGTCCATTAGGGTGTTTTCTATATCCAAGTCGTGAAGCCCTTTACCAGTGTCTTCTTCCATATGAATACGGGTCAGATTTATCACTTTAGTGTGGCCATCAAGTAAGGTGATTTCCACTTTACCATTTAGACAAATTGGAGTACCCAATTGTGTTATTTGGTATCCTTTAGGTAAGTCCGCATAAAAATAATTTTTACGGTCGTAAGTATTGTATTCTGTTATATCGCAGTCACACGCTAGACCCAGCATGATAGCCATATTTACTGCTTCTTTGTTGTGAACGGGCAAGGTGCCTGGGTGTCCTAAACTTATCGGACTTACCAATGTATTGGCAGGCTCTCCAAAAGCCACTTTGTCAGAACAAAAAGCTTTAGATTTTGTAAGTAATTGAGAGTGAATCTCCAAGCCTACTATTACTTCGTATTTATCGTTTTTTAACATTTTAAAAGCACTACAAAAATAAGGTTTAGTTTGATATCCAACAGACCGTAAATGAACATCATATCATTCTCAATTTGGCTACTGAACCGCTTAGAAGAGCTACACCATATTCTAGATTAGAGCTATGAGATAAACGCCTCCGCAAGTATTTTTACTTTTGGCAATCCGCTTACATCTGCACCTCCCGCTTGTGCAAAAAAGGGCTGACCACCACCGCCGCCTCTAACTTCTTTGGCCCAATCACGTATCAGATTTCCTGCGTTGTATCCCTTTTCGCGAATTAGACTATCACTGATCATGATACTAATACTAGGCTTACCCTCAATGTCCGCTAACAATACACAAAAGAGATTTTCAACCTCTTCTTTCAGCTGAAAAGCTAAGTCTTTTGTGTGACCAGCATTGCTAACTTGAATAATTTGTATAATACTGTTAATGCCATTTGAAGACTTCATTGATTTCAATAAATACTCTTTTATATTACCTAGTTGAGTATTTTCAAATGATTCAACTTTGAGCTTTAAATCAGCATTTTCTTTTTGAAGCGCTTGTATAGCCTTAAAGAGATCTTGCTGATTGCCCATTTCCATGCTAATTTGATCAATAAGTAATAATTTTTCCTTCACAAAAGCATCCGCTTTAGCTCCAGTTATGGCTTCAATTCGTCTTACTCCAGCGGCTACTGCGCCTTCGTGCACAATTTTTAAACTGCCAATTTGAGCGGTGTTACTTACGTGACAACCGCCGCAAAGTTCAACAGAATAATCCTTGCCAAAAGTAATTACCCGTACGGTGTCACCATATTTTTCACCAAATAACGCCATAGCACCGCCTCTAGTAGCCTCTTCAAAAGGAACATTTCTAGCTTCATCTAAGGCAATAGCTTCTCGAATTTTCGCATTTACTATATTTTCAATTTGAAGAATTTCTGCCTTTTCTACTTTTTGAAAATGAGAAAAGTCAAATCGTAAATTCTTCTCGTTTACCAAAGATCCTTTTTGTGCTACATGTTCACCTAAAACCTGTCTTAACGCAGCTTGTAACAGATGCGTTGCACTATGATTTAGGGTGGTATCTGTTCTTTTTTCCACGTTCACTTTTGCAAGGAACGGTTGGCTAAGATTGGCGGGTAATTGCTCCGTGATTTGAATACTTAGTTGATTTTCTTTTTGAGTATCGATAATACTAATTTTTTCATCATTTAATTTACCAATTAGCACGCCCTTATCGCCCACTTGTCCACCGCTTTCAGCATAAAAAGGAGTAAGATTAAGAACCAAATGATATTGCTTTTTACCTTTAACTATGACCTCTCTATATCGCGTAATTTTTACATTCGTTTCTAAATAATCATAACCGACAAACTCCTCTCGTTCGTCTTCCTCTAAAATTATCCAATCACCCGATTCCTTTTTAGCATCTGCACGGCTTCTATTTTTTTGCTGTTGAAGGGCCGCATTAAAACCTTCTAAATCTACCTCTACATTATTCTCCTTAGCTAAAAGTTGTGTTAAATCTATCGGAAATCCAAATGTATCATATAGCTCAAACGCATTTTCACCACTTACATTTTTGGTTCCCTTTGAAGAATAATCATCAAACAGTTTCAGACCCTTATTTAATGTATTTAAAAACGATTTTTCTTCTTGCTCCACTACCTTAATCAGGAAATCTTTTTGCTCTGACAAACCCGGAAACACATCCTGAAATTTGGTCACAAATGCAGGAACTAAGTCCTTCATAAATGGTTTTTCCAAGCCTAAAAAACTATACCCGTACCGTACCGATCTTCTAAGGATTCGGCGAATCACATACCCAGCTCCATTATTGTCTGGCAATTGACCATCTGCAATAGCAAACGATACCGCTCTGAGGTGATCCGCAATTACTCTAAAAGCGATATCAATCTGCTCGTCGTTACCGTATTTTTTATTGCTTATCTTTTCTAATTCTTGGATGGTATCCATAAAAAGATCAGAGTCATAATTTGATTTTTGACCATTGATAGCCCTTACTAGTCGCTCAAAACCCATTCCGGTATCAACATGCTGCGAGGGTAAATTAACCAAGCTTCCATCCGCCTTGCGGTTAAACTGCATAAACACCAAATTCCAAATTTCTATGACTTGGTCGTGATCTGCATTAACTAAGGTTGCGCCATCTATCGCGGTTCTTTCTGCATCAGAACGCAAGTCAACATGTATTTCTGAGCAAGGACCACAAGGGCCTGTTTCGCCCATTTCCCAGAAATTATCTTTTTTATTCCCCAGAATAATTCTGTCTTCAGCAACATGTTTCAGCCATAAATCTTTAGCCTCAATATCTAATTCTAATCCCTCACTGCTATCACCTTCAAAAACAGACACATACAATCTGTCTTTATCCAACTTGTACACTTCCGTAAGTAACTCCCAAGCCCAGTTTATAGCATCTTCCTTAAAATAGTCACCGAAGGACCAGTTACCCAACATCTCAAACATAGTATGATGGTACGTATCGACTCCTACTTCCTCTAAATCATTGTGTTTACCGCTTACTCTGAGGCATTTTTGTGTATCCACTACACGTTTTTCAATAGCCATTTTATCCCCTAAAAAAATGTCTTTAAATTGGTTCATTCCTGCATTGGTAAACATCAATGTAGGGTCATCTTTTACCACTATTGGTGCAGATTCTACTATTTTATGGCCTTTTTGTCTAAAAAATTCAAGGAATTGTCGTCTAACGTCTGCTGCGGTCATCGTGTATTGATCGGGTCTTTTGTTATTGGTACAAAAAAATTATATTTGCTTTCTTTTAAAACGGCAAAAATACAATGACAAAAGCGAAATTTAGATTTAATAAAGAAACTCTTGAATACGAGAGAGTTTCCACTAATTTTTGGGCTATTGCCGCAAGGGTTTTAGGCGTAGTTTCGTTAGCAGTTGTCATTGGGACAATTAGTGCATCTTATGCGTTAAGCGGACAAGACACAGAAGAACTTCAAAGAGAAAATGCTGATTTTAAGCTACATGTGCAGCTTCTAGAAAAAAAATCAATTGAGATGCAAAATCGTTTAGATGATTTAGCCTCAAAAGATGATCACGTATATAGAGAAATTTTTGGAGCGGAACCTGTTTCTGAAGATGTTAGAAAAGCGGGTACTGGGGGAGTAGACAAATACACTTCACTAGACGGAATAAAAAATGGAGCTCGCTTTAAGGAACTTCACAAAAAGTTAGATGACATGTCTGCTCAGTATAAAGTGCAAGAGGATTCATACAAAAAGTTAATCTCAATGGCTCAGAATAAAAGTAAAATGCTTGCTTCTATCCCTGCCATTCAACCTATACCTAACAAAAAACTACGACGCATTGCATCTGGATTTGGTTACAGAATTGACCCTATCTACAGAACCCGTAAAATGCATAAAGGTATTGATTTTACTGCCCCTAAAGGTACCAAAATATATGCAACAGGTGATGGTGTAATTAAAAAAGTAGAATATGCCCGATGGGGTTACGGAACACATGTGATCATTAATCATGGTTACGGCTATACTACATTGTACGGCCACATGAGTCGTATCAATGTTAGACCAGGTCAAAAAGTTACCCGTGGTCAACTGATAGGTCTTGTAGGTAGCACAGGGAAATCTACTGGAGCTCACCTCCATTATGAAGTTGCTAAAAACGGCGTAGAAGTAAATCCAGTTGGTTATTTCTATAACGATATTAGCAGTGCACAATACGAGGAAATTTTAAAATTATCTTCAAATCCCAACCAGTCATTTGATTAATGGCCTTAAAGGAGGGCAAATTATTCTACGGTATTTCTGAAGTCTCTGCACATTTTGATGTCACTGCATCATTATTGCGCTATTGGGAAAGTGAATTCCCGAGTATAAAACCCAGACGCAATCCAAAAGGCACTCGATTCTACAGTTCTAAAGATATCGATGAAATTAGAAAAATTTATTATTTAGTTAAAGAAAACGGTTATACATTGCAGGGCGCTAAGGACAAATTGAAAACTGATTCTAAGATTGTAGATGCAAATATTGAAGTCATCGAAAAATTAGAGCGTATCAAGGCTTTCTTAACGCAACTAAAAAAAGAACTCTAAAACCCTATTATCAGTTATTTCGTGCGTAAAATTGGCACAATACTATTACTGAGTGTATTAACTAATTTATGTATAGCTGATTTACCCTCGGCTAACAATGCTATTACACTTTCACTAGGTGGCGCATCGGCTACCTATTTAAACGCGTTTGCTATTGAGAATAATGTTGCGGCCCTCGCCTTCTCTAAAGCGGAATTCTCCTTAAATGCGGCCAATAGATTTGGTATATCTGACTACTCTAATCTTATGGCGGTGTACCATCATTCGATAGAGAATACTTCAATTGGATTTTCCTACCAAGTGTCACCTTTGGCCTCGCTTACGCAGCAAAAAGCGCAAGTTGCCGTTGCCCGAAAACTAAATAAAGATATCTCGGCAGGTGTAGCCCTTAATTACCATCGATTTTCATCAACAGATGTCTATTATCAAAAACGCAGCACCTTAACTTTTAATGCAGGGCTTTATTTTCAGGTGAATGAAAAGTTAACTATTGGCACTCAAATTTTCAATCCAAATAGAAGTGAGTTGACGCGTATTCCAAAAGAACGTATGGGCAGTGTTCTTAAGCTAGGCACCAATTATAAACTCGGACATAACATAGAATTATATGCTGATGCTTTGCAAGCTACAGATCGAAAATTAGCCATTCATGCGGGTGTTGAGTTATCTAAAGAGCACTACACCTTTAGAGGAGGATTTGGACTAAATCAGCTGGTTGCATTGGGTTTCGGATGGAAGTCCAGCAATCTAAAAATAGATATTGCCGCTTCATATCATAATCAACTTGGATTTTCACCATCCGTCAATGTAGGTCATGCGTTTTAAAGGCCTAATTATACTTATTGTCGCTAGCTTTTCGAGGCTAAATGCCCAAACAGAAAACGAGTTCATTAATCAATTTATCGAGCGATATATAGAAAACACAACGGACGAAGTAGACATCCAACAATTTACAAGTGACCTGGTCATCTACCTTCAAAATCCACTTGATTTAAACAAAGCGACTGCCAGTGAACTGCTCACTGTTCCTTTTTTTTCTAGTTTTCAAGTATCAGAAATACTAGAACACCGCAAAACATTTGGGAATTTCATATGTATTTATGAACTTCAAGTTTTACCCAGTTTTGGTACTGAGGTAATTAAAAACATAATTCCTTTTATTAGTTTAAAAACCCAGACCCTAAAAATAGGCGATGTACGAGAAATATGGGAAAAAGGTTCTCATCAGTTTTTAACCCTAACGGAAACAAGTTCGCCAAGAAAAAAAGGAGCGCTTATAAAAGACACGTTAACAGACCTTAATGTGAATCATTATCTTGGTTCTAGCGTATACAATAATTTGCGTTATCGATTTGACTATGGCCGTCTCGTTTCTTATGGCGTCAATATGGAAAAAGATGCTTACGAATCATTCCTAAATGGGAATAATCCTCTGGGATATGATTATTTCTCCTATTATTTCTCCCTTAAAAACATGGGTAAACTTAAGTCATTACAGCTCGGCGATTACCAAGCAAGTTTTGGACAAGGACTTACGCTAAATACAGGAATAGCCTTTGGTAAGTCAAGCATCATTACCAATGCAAAACGTAATTTTAATGGTTTTGGAGCATACCGATCTTTGAGAGAGAATGCATTTTTAAGAGGTATAGCAACCACTTATCAATTTAACCGCAGCACCGTTGGAGCCTTTGTATCCTACAAAAAATTAGATGGCAATGGGGTGTACCGTGCAGATTCCAATGATTTGGAAGGTTTAGGATATATTATTTCTACAACTAATATTCAAGAAGATGGAGGATTACACCGTACTCCTTCCGAGTTAACTGATAAAGATGCTATTAAAGACTTTCAAACAGGGATATTTACCGAATACAGTCTTCCTTTTGGAAAAATTGGAGCAGTGAGTTACCTGAGAAGACTAAATCAACCATTAGAACCAATACCACAGGTTTACAATCGATTTAATTTCAGAGGAAATCAATACCTTAAAAACGGCATTTATTATGATTTTATTTATCGTAACCTTAACCTTTTTGGGGAAATAAGTATGAGCAGTTATCAAAACAGCTTTGCACAAGTGCATGGAGCCTTAATTAGCTTGGGGAAGCCGCTGGATATTAGTCTGGTATATCGAAATTACGGCAAAAGCTTCATCACTATGCAGAGTACTGGTTTTGGAGAGAGCGGCATTACCGCAAACGAAAACGGATTATATGTTGGATTTGAATCTAAATTGTCACGACAATTTACCTTATTGGGTTATTATGACTTATTTCAAAATCCATGGCTAAGGTCTGCAACAGATGCGCCAAGCTCAGGCTCTGACTTTTGGAGTGAGATCCAATATAAACCCACTAAAGTATTTCAAGCGTATTACCGATACAGAACAGAAACAAAACAACGCTCATACGCTGCTTCCCAAACCAGTTTGCTTCAATTCACTACTACACAACGACATCGTTTTCATATTAATTACACCCTTAATAAAGGCATAGAGCTCAGGAGCAGAATAGAGTCGAGTATCTTTGCTACACCAATTTCGAGATCTTACGGAAGCATGATTTACCAGGACTTTATTTACAAGCCCATGAAAAGTAAGCTTCAATTGAGTGGTAGAATAGCGTTCAGCAACATAGAAAATTTCAATAATCGAATTTATAGTTTTGAACAAGTCCCGCTTTACGATTACCCTCTCTTTACCCATGGTTATTCAGGTCTTCGGTATTATCTTTTGACCCGTTACACCATAAAAAAAGAAATAGATATTTGGTTTAGATACGCAATAAACCAATTGGATATCCCATTGGACCATTTAATGGATAATTTTGCAACCGGATCTGGATTAGATGAGATAAACAGTAATATAAAACAAACATTCACCCTTCAAATAAGATACCTTATACCATGACAAAACTGAGCGTTAATATTAATAAAATAGCAACCATTCGTAATGCACGAGGAGGAAACACCCCGAATGTAGTACAAGCGGCTATAGACATTGAAAATTTTGGTGCAGAAGGCATTACGGTGCATCCTAGACCGGACCAAAGACATATTACATTTAGAGATGCGTATGACTTAAAAAAAGTAGTTAAAACGGAATATAACATTGAAGGGTATCCGAGTGATGACTTCATAGAAATGGTGCTTAACATAAAGCCCCATCAAGTTACATTGGTTCCTGACAAGCCTGACGATATTACGAGTAATGCAGGATGGGATTGCATTAAAGAGAGAGAATACCTAACGCCCATTATCAAGCAATTTAAAGAGCAAAATATTCGTGTTTCCGTTTTTCTAGATCCTGAAGTATCGCAAGTAGAAGCCACTTTGGCATGCGGTGCCGATCGCATTGAGTTATACACCGAAGCATATGCTTCTGGTTTTTCACACGATAAAATAGCAGCGATAGCACCTTACAAAGCAACGGCACAACGGGCCACCGAATTAGGAATAGGTCTTAATGCAGGACATGATTTAAACTTAGAGAACTTAGCCTATTTTGTACACGAAATCCCAGAGATTTTGGAAGTATCTATTGGTCACGCCCTTATTTCTGATGCACTTTATTACGGTTTAAATAACGTAGTACAGATGTATAAAAGTAAATTAACGAAACATTCCAGTTGAGCTTTTTTGGATAGCTAAGCTCCCGATTCGTTCGAGAAAAGCATAAGACAAAACACTAAAATAACCTTATTTAGAACAGCTCTACATAGTCGCAAATTGTACATTTGCAGTACTTAAAATTAAATAGCCGAATACACATGGCAAACACAGGAAAAATATCACAAATCATAGGCCCAGTGGTGGACGTAGCGTTCGACCAAGAGGGATCTTCTCTTCCAAAAATCTACAACTCACTTACCGTTATGAAAGATGACGGATCTAAAGTAGTTCTCGAAGTTCAATCGCACTTAGGTCAAAACACTATAAGAGCTATCTCTATGGATTCTACTGAAGGTCTGGTAAGAGGTGCCATCGTAACAGACTCTGGTAACCCAATAATGGTACCCGTAGGAGAAGCTTTAAAAGGAAGACTTCTTAATGTGGTAGGTGATGCGATAGATGGTATAGATGAGTTAGATAGGACTAACGGAAGATCTATTCACCAAGAAGCACCAAAATATGAAAACTTAAGTACAGCAGCAGAGCCATTGTTTACTGGTATCAAAGTAATTGATCTTATTGAGCCTTATGCAAAAGGTGGTAAAATTGGTTTGTTCGGTGGTGCAGGTGTGGGTAAAACCGTACTTATACAAGAGTTAATTAACAATATCGCGAAAGCATATTCTGGCCTATCTGTATTTGCAGGTGTAGGTGAGCGTACGCGTGAAGGAAATGACCTACTTAGAGAAATGATTGAGTCTGGCGTAATCAAATACGGAAAAGAATTCACTGAATCTATGGAAGAAGGTGGATGGGACTTAACTAAAGTAGATAAAAAAGAATTAGCAGAATCTCAAGCTACACTTGTTTTTGGACAAATGAATGAGCCTCCAGGAGCAAGAGCTCGTGTGGCTTTAACTGGACTTTCTATCGCAGAGTATTTCCGTGACGGAGATGAGCAATCTGGTGGTAGAGATATTCTATTCTTCGTAGATAATATCTTTAGATTTACACAAGCAGGATCTGAGGTTTCTGCACTATTAGGTCGTATGCCGTCAGCGGTGGGTTATCAGCCAACACTTGCTTCAGAAATGGGTGTAATGCAAGAGCGTATTACTTCTACAAACAGAGGTTCTATTACATCCGTACAAGCAGTTTATGTACCTGCCGACGATTTAACTGACCCTGCTCCAGCGACCACATTTGCTCACTTGGACGCTACGACAGTACTTTCTCGTCAGATAGCTTCTTTGGGTATTTATCCTGCGGTAGATCCTTTGGATTCTACTTCTAGAATTCTTACTCCTGATGTAGTAGGCGCAGAACATTATAACACTGCTCAACGTGTAAAAGAGTTATTGCAGAGATACAAAGAACTTCAAGACATCATTGCTATCTTGGGTATGGACGAGTTAAGTGAAGAAGATAAACTAGTTGTTTCTAGAGCTAGACGTGTACAACGTTTCTTATCTCAACCTTTCCACGTGGCGGAGCAATTTACAGGATTAAAAGGATGCCTAGTTGATATACAAGATACCATCAAAGGATTTAATATGATCATGGATGGAGCAGTGGATCAATATCCAGAGGCTGCATTTAACTTAGTAGGTGGCATCGAAGAGGCTATCGAAAAAGGAGAGAAACTTCTAAAAGACGCTGAATAATGATCGTAGAAGTAATAACACCAGACAAGGTGCTATTCTCTGGCGAGGCGGTTTCGGTGAAATTGCCCGGCAGTGGGGGCTCCTTTGAAGCACTGGCTAATCACGCTCCACTTATATCCAGTTTGGATAAAGGAAAAGTAGTGGTTCGTACTACCGCTGGCGAGCAAACATTTGATGTAACCGGTGGGATAGTAGAAATACTAAACAACAAAGTGGTAGTTTTGGCATAACGCCTGCTACTCAGTCCATATAATATAAAGGCTCTACGATGGTAGAGCCTTTATTGTTTTATCTCATTTTATAATTTTTTTTGATGCGTTAGGCTTCTTTATTACTAAATAAAATAGCAACGAGCTGAGATACCAATTCTAATTTGCTCGTATTATTTTCAGCAGCATAGGAAGTTTCTAAGTTCCTTAAGATACGCAGCAAGATATCTTTATTACTGCATGTTTTAAAGTATTCCCCGTTGGGCTCAATTTTGAGTTGTTGCAAAAACTGAATGATATTATCCTTATTGAAAATAATGCCTTTATTAAATGGATTTATATAAAACATAATTTCACTGCCTGAGCCGTCCAACAACGATGAAGCGTCGTTAAACTTTAACAAAGGCATCCAATCGAATTCATTTACATATCCCAAAATAAAATGCTGGGGAAGATTAACCCCATATATAGGGATATTAAGCCGTTGCGCCACTATTATATATAGTACTGACAAAGAAATAGGATTGCCTTTTTTGCGCTCTAAAACAGATGATATAAATGAATTCTTACTACTATGGTAGCTTTCCGTATCTCCGCTAAAGCCGTGAACATCGAAAAAAATTCGATTTAAAATTTTAACCTTTTCAAATGAAGTGAGATCATAATTAAGTTCTAACCAAGCATCCAGTTTAATTTTATTAATTTGATTTTCTATTAATTGTCTGTCCAGATTTGGATTTGCAATTTGATCAATAATGAGAACGCCTTCGAGTAAATCTTGGGTTTCGGTAGCTTCCCAAATACGCAAGCTTTGTAACAATGATTGCTGATTTATCTTTTTAATAAGCAACACCATTCGTTCTTGCACGATTACGTTTGGTTCATCAGACCAATATTTTTCTAAGAGAGAAAGCGCATCCATACCCATCAGTGTTATTTGATTTTCTATGTGTTCTACTACACGCTCATCAGAGTCGTCTAGTAAATACAGCATGGATTGAAATTCTTTCTCGTTCATCATCTTAATCGCAAATCAAAGATAAATAACCAAAGCAAAAGCAAAATAGGACCACTACTAAGAGTGTAAAGTATAGTGTACGGGTTTATTAAAAACGCCTTAAACGGCCGCTCAAAGCATCGGTTTAAATTAAAAATATTTAATACCAGCTACTTGCGATGCTTCTATTTTTTCTTAGCAGGCGGTTTTCGTCCTTTAGCTGGCTGATTAGCCATAATATGTGTAACCTCTTCAAAGGTAAGTTTTGCAGGATCTTCCAAATCTTTGGGAAGTTTAAAATTTTCTTTTCCTGATTTGATATAAGGGCCCCATCTTCCATTTAGTATCTGGACGTTGGCATCTTCTTCAAAGATTTTGATTAGTTTATTAGCGTCTGATTCTCTTTTAGCAAGGATTAACTCAATAGCCCTGTCTAAGTTTATTTCCATTACATCATCTTCTTTTGGAATAGAAACGAACATTTTAAGATGCTGAACATAAGGACCAAATCGCCCAATATTTGCTTTTACCACTTTTTCTTCAAAATCTCCTAAAACTCTTGGCATTTTGAATAAATCAAGCGCTTCATCCAGCGTTATACTATCTATATTTTGCCCCTTGCTCAAGCTAGCAAATTGCGGCTTTTCTTCATCATCCTGTTCGCCAATTTGAACCATAGGTCCAAATCTACCTATACGCGCTATGATAGGTTTACCTGATTTAGGATCAACTCCTAAGGCTCTTTCACCTGTCGCTCTTTCGGCAGTTTCCATGGTTTTCTCTACTTCCTTACTAAAAGGCTTATAAAAATCATCGATCATTTTTGACCAATTCACAACACCATTGGCTATTTCATCAAATTCCTTTTCTACGGACGCGGTAAAACCGTAATCCATAATATCTGCAAAATGCTCTACTAGAAACTCGGTTACTACTTTCCCAATATCACTTGGATGCATCTTATTCTTGTCTGCACCATAATTTTCAGAAAATGTTTCTACCTTGATTACATCATTCTTAAGCGACAATAATTCATACTTTCTTGTTTTGCCTTCGATATCATCCTTTACCACATAACCTCGTTTTTGTACCGTACTGATAGTTGGTGCATACGTACTTGGTCTACCTATTCCTAGCTCTTCTAGTCTTTTAACCAAACTTGCTTCCGTATAACGTGGTGCGGGTCTTGTGTATCGCTGTGTAGCCGTAATTTCTTCTACTGGGAGAATTTCTCCGACAGTTACCTTAGGTAGCAATCCACTTTGCTCATCATCGTCTTCATCATCTGTTCCTTCCAAATAAACTTTCAAGAAACCGTCAAATTTGATTACCTCACCTTTGGCTTTAAAGACGTCAGCATTTTTATTATTTTCAATATCAATGGTGGTACGCTCTAATTGCGCATCTGTCATTTGTGAAGCGATAGAACGTTTCCATATCAGCTGGTACAAGCGATGTTGACCGTCGTCGTCTCCAGCATCACTTACATTAAAATCCGTCGGTCTTATTGCCTCGTGTGCTTCTTGAGCGCTGGCATTTTTAGTAGCATATTTACGGGTATGGCTATATTCCGAACCGTAGTCTTTAGTAATAGTATCTTTAGCACTTGCCAAAGCAAATTCTGATAAATTTACAGAATCTGTTCTCATGTAGGTTATGTGACCGTTTTCATACAATCGCTGTGCTAGCAACATTGTTTTTGACACGTTAAAACCTAACTTTCTACTCGCTTCTTGCTGCAAAGTTGACGTAGTGAATGGCGCGGCGGGGGTACGTTTACCTGGCTGTACCTTAACATCTCCTACTTTAAAGGTAGCTCCTTGGCAGGAGGTTAAGAATGCATTAGCCTCCTCAAACGTTTCTGGTCTTTTACTCAGTTCTGCCCTAATATTTTTCTTAGATGCTAAAAAATCACCTTGTATTTTAAAAGCAGAAGACGATGTAAATACTGAAATTTCTTTTTCTCGTTCGACAATCAGTCTAACCGCCACACTTTGTACTCTTCCTGCGCTCAAACTTGGCTTCACTTTACGCCACAACACAGGAGACAACTGAAACCCAACTAATCTATCTAAAACCCTACGTGCTTGTTGCGCATTGACTAGATTTTCATCAATCATTCGAGGATTATCAATCGCATTTAAAATAGCCGTTTTGGTAATCTCATGAAATACAATACGTTTGGTATTACTTGCCTTTAAATTTAGCACTTCTGACAAGTGCCAAGAAATAGCTTCTCCCTCGCGGTCCTCGTCCGATGCTAACCACACCATATCAGACTCCTTAGCTAATTTTTTTAGCTCGGCTACTATTTTCTTTTTATCTGGAGATATAATATAATTTGGCAAATAGCCTTTTTCTATATCTATAGCTCCATCACCTTTAGCTAGGTCACGTATATGACCGAAACTAGATTTAACTGTAAAATCTTTGCCTAAATATTTTTCTATGGTTTTGGCTTTGGCGGGGGACTCTACTATAACTAGGTTTTTTGACATTATTTGCTGATTATCAATTTCTTAGACCATATTTTACCGTCGGCATTAACACGAACTGCATATACACCGTTGGTAAGATCAGTTGTATTTATGTAAGGGCTGCTTGGATCTAAATTTTGCTGCAAAAGTAATCTACCTGTGATATCTACAATAGAAACCACTGCATCATTTGCATTTGCTATCATTTTTATATAAATAGAATTTTGCGCAGGATTAGGTATTAAGGCGAAATTAAGGTCGTTTTGGTAACTGGGAACAGACAGTGCATAAGAACCTATGTTAATATCATCAAAAAACACAGAATTCCCAGACTTGCTAATTACATCAAACTTAAGAATTAGATTATCGCTACTTGCAAAATCAGACAAATCTAATTCAGTTGCACCCCAGTCTGAAGCATTGGTTGGAACCCAATTGGGAGAAATAGCAGATGTAGCCAAGTTATCTCCATTTACCACCTTAAGATTTCTCCAAGTCAAGCCACAATCAGTGGATGTCCAAATTTGAAGTACTTCTGAAGTGATATTATCTCTTCTTGCGTAAGCCCACTTATAATGCAGTGAAACTGGTCCCGTATGCGTGGTCATATCGACTGGAGGCATAATAGCTGAAAATCGCTGAGAAGCAGGACCATTAGCGTCCGTTCTCATTTCTAAACACTCACTACCACTATACCCTCTTTGTGTATTCCGTTTCCATCCATAACTATTATAATCTGTTTGCAGACTCCAATTGCTGGTTGACGTCACCGCAGAAAAATCTTGACCATAGGGTGCCTTATTCCCTGCTATTGCGGGAAGTACATTTATAAAAAGAGCTTTTGTTACTTTATTAGAGCCAAATGAATTACTGGCTTCTAGCTCTACTTTATATACCCCTGGCGTATTGTAAACTACATTAGGATCGGTAAAAGTAGAAACCGACGGTGTTCCCCCTTCAAATGTCCAAACTCTATCTGTTATTGTACCATTATAGCTCAAATCCTTAAAATTAATACTACCGCCTGCACATATTGTTTGACTTGGCGAGTCATACCAAAAATCTGCAATTGGGGCACAACTAGGTGTTGTATTAATTCCTGTCGCAGTTGCTGTTGCTAAAGATATATTGGTAGCTCTACCCTGTGATATACTGCCTAAAAAGCCATCCACACGCGTTTTTTGACCTGTCGAAAACATATTCATGCAAGCTCCATTAGCGTAATCCATAAAATTTTCAACGTTATCTATTTCGTTTGGATTATCGTTTGAACACGTATTTGGATTGCTAATTGCCGTACAACCATATGAAGGCGCAGCGACAGGAGGCGTATCGCTTACTCTATCATTTTGACTGCTGCATGCACCTTGAAAGGGATGATACAACCCCAACCAATGTCCTATTTCGTGCGTCAGCGTTCTGCCTGCATCTCCAGCATTTGCTGTTCCGATGGTACCCACCCTATCATGAATCATTACTACTCCATCCGTAGCGGCGTTATCACCAGGAAATTGAGCATAACCTAAAATTGTACCTGTAGTACTGGAGCTTACAATTTTGGTCACTACCCAAATATTTAAGTATTTGTTTCTATCCCAAGGCTTTACTGCATCCTTTACTTCTTCATTATTATCCTCAAAATTTTCAAAGGTATTCACAGCATCATAAGTTCTTGTGATGCCTTCTGTACAAGAGCCATCTGGAGCAATACGTGCTAACTTGAACTCTAAGTCCATATTCGCAGCTCTGCTTGTAAAAAAACTTCGGGTTTTAGACTTATCACTATTCAAACGCTGAAAATCTTCGTTCAAGATGCGAAGCTGGTCTTCTATTTGTGCTTTTGAGATGTTTTCAGGACCGTAAGAGTGCACTATATGAAAAACTACAGGTATCACTCGTGTAGCTTTTTTTGTTTTTGGATCAATAGATGTTTCGAACTCAAAATCTAGATTACGTTCGATATAATCAGCAAAGCTCTCTCCATTTTGAAGCTTATTTTCCAATAATCGTCTATTGTATTCATCTGTTCCGCATTGTGCAGAAACAGTTTGTGATATTATTAAGGTTAAGAATAGATAAAGTATTTTTTTCATTTTTTTTTAATTAATGCAAATAGAACTCTAATCTCAAACTTTTTACCTCTACCAAAGACATTTTATAGTAATGATTAAAGTTTGGTTGAATTATAAATAAAGAGTTAATGTATTTCTTCTATGTTTTCTGTTTCAGAAATAATTACGCTTACAGCAGCATCTCCTGTAACATTTACAACGGTACGGCACATGTCCAGTATTCTATCTACCGGAAGAATAATTGCAATCCATGCAGGATTCAGCCCTACACTCTCTAGTACCACAATCATAAGAACTAAACCTGCACTTGGAACCGCTGCGGCTCCTATACTTGCCAAAGTAGCTGTGAGTACTATTACCATTTGTTGTGTAAAATCTAGATCTATCATATGAAACTGTGCAAGTGCTACAACAGCGACTGCTTGATAAAGGCTTGTGCCATCCATATTGACTGTTGCTCCTATCGGCAATACAAAGCTTGTAATGCTCTTAGGTACTTTCAAATTATCATGTACACAATCCATGGTTACTGGCAATGTAGCCATACTGCTACTGGTAGAAAATGCAGTAAGTTGTGCTTCACTCATTCCTTTAATGAATGTGCCAAACTTCATACCTTTTGCAAATAGATGGATCAATAACGGATACAAGCCAAATGCAACTGCAACTAATGCCACAATTAACACCCAAGAATAATTCATTAAGAACACCAATTGCTCTTGTAACTTAGCTAAATCTTTACCTGCGGAAGCGACCAAACTACCTGCCATAAGCGCAAAAACAAAAAAGGGCATTATCTTGATAACGGCGTTTATCATTCCTATAAAAACTTCATTAAGTCCATTGACGAGTTTAGCCACAGGCTTCCTATCTTTTTTACCTATTTGCATTAGAATTACGCCAAAGAAAATGGAAAAGAAAATTACTTGAAGCATATTAGCTGATAGCAATGCATCAAAAATGTTACTTGGGAAAATATCAACTATCTTATCCAGAGGACCTCTCTTTTTTTCGGCCATCGCTTTGGCTAATTTATCTGCAGTTGTTTCATCCATTTCTTGGATAGAAAGACGATTACGCACAGATGCTACTAATTGTGCATTTTCTGGCTTACTTATTTCATGTACATCATCGAGCTGAGGCACATTTGGATGTTCACTTCTCCAAAGCTCGTATTCTACCCGTTTTTCTAGCCTAGATGCATCCGACGGAAAATTCCCTGGCTTTATTATATTGACGAATAGTAATCCAATGAGTATAGCTGTGATGGTAGTTGCTAAATAAATACTCAACGTTTTTACCCCTACACGTCCTAATTGTCGGATATTTTTTAAGCTGCTGATTCCTGAAATAATGGAAAAGAGTACCATCGGAACCGCTATTAGCTTAAGTACATTTATAAATATGGTGCCAAATGGAGCAATATAGTCTGCGGTAAATTGTACCCAACCTTGTTGAACTGCTATTACAGAATATATGATCCCAATTATGAGCGCAATAATTACCTGCCAATGCAAGGCTATCTTTTTCATAGGGTCAAATCAACGTATTTTTTTTCAATAAACAGATAAATGGGAAAATGTAACTCGCCTGAGTATATACATTTTTTATCTAGTTAGCGCATAGCTAAACTATCATCCAATCAACGTTCTATCTAAAATAGAATATTTTATAATCTGCTAAGACTTGCTAATCCAAAAAACGAACTACATCATTGACCACGCTAATATCGCGCAGTTTATGACCTAAACCATTCGTAGTAATTAGTTCACTATTTGGCCATAATTGATTCACTCGAACCGCATGTGCATATGGCGCTTCTTTATCTCCAGTATCATGTATAATGAGTGCCTGTGAAGTTTGAGAAGGGGCAAATCGTATGGTAGAGTAATAACTTGGGTCTAATCCTGCGTATTCTGCAAAATAGGATTTCAAATTCGCCTTAACACGCGGCAATGTTTTCAGCACACGCGCATACTCATCAACAAACTCAGTCGCTTCACCAGGTGTGCCCAGAAGCGCTACCTTCTTTACTGCCAATTCTGGTTTCTCATAAAAGAGACACATGGTGGCGAAGGCACCCAAACTATGAGCAAGTATATAGGTGACCGAATAGGTTTCTAATAACAATTCTATCAGTCTCGCATAAATAGGCACGTTGAATATTTGACCTTCCGATTTACCATGTGCTGGCGCATCAATGGCAATAACGGTATATTTTTCTTTGTCAAAAGCTTCCACAAACTTTTTCCAACGATAACTTTGACTCTGCCAACCATGTAAACACAAGATTGTTTGCGGTCCACTTCCCCACGAAAAACAGGCGATTTTCTTTCCTTCAAACTGAATAAAAGACTGTTTACTTGTTTCTAAAAACTTAGCTTGAGATGGTTTTAACTTGACTGGGAATGGGTAGCAAAACAATAAAAAAGCATGCCTCCCTCCTATCCTTTTAGAAACCAGGTTAATAAAATTAAGGTACGCCCCAAGGAGAAGAATAATCGCTTTTTGCATTCAGAGTGCAATGTTAATGCTAAAAAGGAATGGAATATATTTAAACCGATGAAGTTGAAGCATTAAGACACTAAAAACCAGTGTCCCCTGGGGCACTGTTTTAGGAACGTCAAAACAAGCAAAACATTTCTTGAAAATTGCTCACTTTATAAGAGAAAATCACCAAGCACAAGAGCCGCTAATGTCTCTATAATTGGAACTGCTCTGGGCACCACACAAGGATCATGACGTCCTGTTGCTTCTAGGCTTATTTCCTCTCCTGAATTTGTGATGGTTTGTTGTGCCACGCCAATGGTAGCCGTTGGTTTAAATGCCACTCTAAATACAATGTTCATTCCATTGCTTATACCACCTTGAATGCCACCTGAATTATTGGTGTCCGTAATCGGTTTTCCATTTTCAATATAAAAAGCATCGTTTACTTCTGATCCTCGCATACTACTCATTTCAAACCCACCTCCTATTTCAAAACCCTTAACCGCATTAATGCTCATCATGGCATGAGCTAAGGCTGAACTTAATTTATCAAACACCGGATTACCTAGTCCTGCTGGCACTCCTTTAATCACACATTCTATTACACCACCAAGACTATCTTTATCCGCTTTAGCCTGCTGAATGGCGTCAATCATTTCTATGGCTACTTTGGTGTCAGGACAGCGCACCATATTGGATTCTACTATATCTGGGCTGTAATACAAAGGCTCATTTATTAGCTTAATGGTACCGATTTGTTTTACATATGCTCCAACGCAAATCCCTTTCTCTTTAGCCAATAAATCTTGCACTAAAGATCCTGCAGCCACCCAGCCCGAAGTAACTCTAGCACTGCTGCGTCCTCCTCCTCGATAATCTCTTACACCATACCTAGCTTCATAAGTATAGTCTGCATGACTCGGTCGGTAAACATCTTTTAGATGCATGTAATCCTTAGGGTTTTGATTTGTATTCTTAATCTGAAAATGAATAGGCGCTCCGGTGGTTTTACCTTCGAAAACACCGCTATTGATAATCACTTCATCATTTTCGGTTCGTGGAGTTGATATACTACTTTGACCTGGCTTTCTTCTATCTAATTGATATTGTATGAAGCTTTTGTCTACAGTAAAGCCAGCAGGAAAACCGTCTAATACTGCTCCTATCACCTCCCCGTGTGACTCGCCATAGCTTGTAAGCCTAATATTTTTTCCTAAGGTATTCAAATTGGGTACGAAGATACATTAGAGTTTTTAGATGCGTCTAACATATCCGTCACCTCTTCTAATACAAAGCCAACCCGCTTTAAATCTTCCCAAAAATGAGGGTAAGATTTTTTAACAACCTCGCTATCCTCCATTATTATGGGCTGCAGCAAAGCCAATGGGGCCACGCACATAGCCATTCTATGGTCGTCATAGGTTTCAAAGTAGGTTTCTGGCCTAAGATTATATTCAGTAGCGTCTAACCTCCAAAACTCTTCATCTGTAGTTAACTGTACACCTATTTTAGATAAGTGGTTCTTAAGTGCTTCTTCGCGATCACACTCTTTGTATTTTAAGCTATCTAGACCTCTTAGATTGGCATGTTTTTTACCAACGGCAGGTATTAACATGGCAAAAGTCATAGCCGAATCGGGAAATTGCGTGTAATTTAAGTCAGATACTATTTCGATGAAACCTTTTTCCTTTTTAGTGATGTGAATACCGCCATTTATTTCTTCAAAAAACATGGCCTTATTGCCTACATCGTAAAGTTTTGTGCGCTCTCTTGACATATTTTCCAATCTTAAACCCGGAAAAAATAGATCTACTTCTTTGGCAAGGTGAGCGATACTCAACCAATAGTAAAAAGAGGTCCAATCTGGTTCTATCTGAAAGTACTCCCCATCAAATCTTTGTTGCTTACTTACGCTCAGGTATTGACCTTTTATAAATACGGTAAAACCCATTCTTCGTAAGCATGATATGGTAAGATGCACGTATGAATAGGAAGACATTTTAGTATCTACTTTTAAGTTAAAATCGCCCTCTATAAGTGGAGCTATGAGTAAGAGGGCAGATACAAATTGACTGCTTTTTACATTAGTTACATCTATTAAAGAAGTGCTTGCTAAAAGCTTTTTTCCATTAACCTTTAGAGGAGCGCAACCCTCATTTTCTAAGTATTCTATATCTGCACCAAAAAGCCTTAAAGCGTCTACTAATTCTGCAATAGGTCTTTGATGTAGCCTTTCAGTCCCTTTAATAATCCATTCGCCTGGTGTTACCGAAGTATATGCTAATAAAAATCGCAGTGCAGTTCCTGCATCTTCAACATCCATCAGACTACATTCATCTGATAAAATACGGGCCAATAATTGCGTATCATTTGCCTCCGAAAGATTATCTAAAAACATACTCGGCTCATATAGTTTTTGTAATACGAGCAACCTATTACTTATACTTTTTGAACTAGGCAATTTTACCTCTCCTTTTACAATAGCCGAAGGATGTGAAAGTCTAATCATTTAAGATTGGCTAAAAAATCAAGTCCTTCTTTGATGAGCGAAACCTCTACATACTGATCATGTAGGCCTCTACCAATGCTTGTTATTAAGGAGCAGTTTATTCCTTGTTCTGTATTTTTTTTATCTTTAACTAAGTAAGGCTTTAGTTCATCGTATGTAGGAATGTCATCACTTACCCCACTTACTACTCGTTGTAATACAATGGTTAATTCATGCAATTCATCTTTGCTTAAACCTGCCATCTTGGTACTGATATAACCTTCCACAATCATACCCAAAGCTACCGAAACACCATGAGAAAGCGATTCGTTTTCGTCATTTATATTAAGGCTAAGTGACTCAATTGCATGACCTATCGTATGCCCATAATTGAGTCGTTTACGTATCCCTTGATCTCTAAAATCTTGATCCACATGATTTTTCTTAATAGCAATAGAATCAAGTATGAGTTGATCATCTAGATTTTGGTTCTCTTGTAAAAAGAGCATTTTTACCTTATCGTAATGTGACCGATCAGCAATAAGGCCGTGTTTAAGCATTTCAACGTATCCATTTACCTTTTCTTTGTAAGGCAAAGTTTCTAGGAATATATCGCAAATGAATATTTCTTCCGCTTCACAAAACGAACCAATGTAGTTTTTATAACCCATAAAATTGACTCCATTTTTGCCACCTATTGATGCATCTACCATTGCCAACAAGGTAGTAGGAACAAGTACCGTTTTTATACCTCGCTGAAAACAACCTGCAGCAAAAGCCCCCATATCACAAACCACCCCGCCTCCAAGACATAGTAAAATCGTTTCTCTTGTTGCGCCAAACTCCGTAAGTTTTTTCCATATAAACTCACAGCTGTCAAGATTTTTATACCCTTCACCGTATGGAACAATAAAATAGGAAACTTCCTCCAAAAGAAGAGGATAGCAGTAATCCATGGTATGCTTATCAGCCAGAACAATGATGTTGGCCTGATTTTTTTGCACATAGGTTTGTAGGTTAAATATACCTGTTTTCAACATTTCAAAGATATTACACTATATTTTATTCGTTCTATCCTTTTTTGCGGATTTTATGAACAGCATAGCTCACCACCATAGAGATGAAAAATACAAAAAGTCATTTTACCTTTCTTTGAGAGACCTGTTCAGGTGATCCACAATTTAAATTTTAGGTTAATCATAATTTTGTTATTTCACACATTCGTACACAACCACTTTTAACTTGATTCAGCACTTTGACCAAAAAGCTTTGCATTTATGCTTCATTCCGCTGTTACTTTGAACCATTATATGAAGAATTACGTTTGGATCATCATACTTCTGTTAGCCGCTGTTGGGGCGTACTATCTGGTTGGAAGCAGAAATGGCGAAGCTCATCTACGCGACGCAAGTAATTTTGCTGTAAATGACGTAAGAAAAATAGATCTTATAACCATTAAAGATCGCGAAGGGAAGACTATCGTTTTAGAAAAAAAAGATGGATCCTGGATATTAAATAAAGAGTACAATGCCAGTCAAGCAGCCATTAACTTATTACTCAACGAAACAATAAGCCAGATACGCATAAAAGGCCCCGTGCCTAGCGCAAGTCGCGAAACTGTAATTCGTCGTATGGTAGGCAATTCTAAACATGTTAAAATATACGAAGACGGCGAGTTAATCAGGGATTACTACGTAGGGCCACCTAACTCTGATCAATCGGGTTCTTTTCTTCATATTGAAGGCTCTAACACTCCTTACGTTGCCCACGTACTTGGTTTTGACGGTGTGTTAGATCCTAAATATAGCACAGATATTCAAGATTGGTACGACCGCACTGTGTTTGACTATAAACAAGGTGAAATTGCCAAAATAACCGTTACTAACTATGAAGTGCCATCGGAATCTTTTACCCTATCTCGCATTGATAGTATTTACCAAATACAGCCTGCGATTGGTCATCTTTCACAATCAGCAGCCAGAAGTTACTTCTCCCTTTTTACCTTTAAAAATTTTGAAGGATTTGCCAATTACCTAACGCCTAAAAGTAAAGATTCAATAGCTAAAGCAATGCCTTTTATGACCATTTCAGCTGTGCTTACCAATGGGAAAACAAAAGAACTGCGACTTCACCGAAAAGGGGGAATAACAGATGGTCAAACATTATTTGACAAGGACGGCAACACCATTATTCAAGATACCGAACGCTATTTTGCCACCTTTACAGGTTTTAAGCAAATAGTTACCGTTCAAGAATACGTTTTTGGTAAATTAATTACTAGACGTAGCTATTTTGATTCTAGTTTTGGTCAGAAACCGTAGGTAGCGGCAGCGGTTCTCCATTTTTCCAGTACTGTCAACATATCATGTGGCAATTCAGAATCAAACTGCACCCATTCTTTGGTGGTAGGGTGAATAAAACCAAGTGACTTAGCATGTAAACCTTGTCTAGACATTATACTAAAGCAATTGTCTACAAACTGTTTGTATTTGCTAAAAATAACACCTTTCAAAATTCGATTCCCTCCATATTTTTCATCACTAAAGATAGGATGCCCCAAATGCTTAAGATGCACCCTTATTTGGTGTGTACGCCCTGTCTCTAAGTTACATTGCACAAGTGAAGTGTATACAAAATCTTCTAGCACTTTATAATGCGTAACGGCATGTTTTCCTCTTTCCTCACTAGGCTCCGTTACCACAAAGCGTTTACGATCATACTCATCTCTACCGATAAACGACTCTACCGTCCCCTGTTTAGGCTCAACACTACCCCAGGCTAAAGCTAAGTAAGTCCGTTCAATAGTGTGATCTTTAAACTGCTTACTTAGATGCGCCATCGCTTCATCTGTTTTGGCTATCACGAGTAGTCCACTGGTATTTTTATCAATACGGTGCACCAGCCAAGGACGCTTTCCTTTGTGAGTTACTTTGTCGTTTAGTAGATAAGCAAGAGCGTTTATTAATGTGCCGGTTTTATTGCCAAAACCAGGGTGCACTACCATGCCTGCGGGTTTATTCACAATCATAATCGCATCATCTTCGTAACGAATATCCAATGGTATGTCCTGCGCAATAACCTCTAAATCTTCTGGCTCTTTGTCTACGAGTACTTCAATAAAATCTCTGGGTTTTACCTTGTAATTAGACCTAACAGCCTTGCCACCCACAATAACTTGTTTGCGTTCTATAGCCTCTTGCAGCTTATTTCTAGAGGCACGCTCTATTCTGTCTACTAAGAATTTATCGATTCGTAAAGGCTCCTGTCCTTTGTCAACAGTAAATGAGTATTTCAAGAAAAGGCCATCTTCCTGTACCTCTATATTTTCCTCTGAATTAATGGGCATTTCTATTCTTTATATTTAACGCAGGCTTAATATACGTGAAACGCCTATTAAGTTTATTTTTGCGGCCACAAAGGTATTACGAAATTTACATGATAACACACGAATCGTCTTTAGAGAATTTTACAGAGCAATTTGACTACGTTTTAGAAAACTACTCAGCCCATGGTTTAGAGGTAAACAATTATAACAACATCGTTTTAGGTGGATTAGGCGGCAGCGGTATTGGTGCAGTGATAATCAAAAATTGGTTATTTGACAAATGTCCAATTCCTATAGAAACGGTAGCAGATTATCATTTACCTACTTTTATTTCAGCTAAGACATTAGTAGTTTTAAATTCTTATTCAGGAAATACAGAAGAGACTATCAGTCTTTTTCATGAAGCAAAAGAAAAAGGATGTCACATCATAGTAATTGCTGGAGGCGGAACCATGAAAGCACTTGCAGAGGCTAATAACGTAAAACATTACGGATTAAAAGGTGGATTCCAACCACGTATGACTATTGGCTTAGGTCTTAGTTATCTTGCGCTTATCTTGGGTGAACTTATGGGTGATGACCAGCGTGCTGAGCTACAATCTATAAGAGCCTATTTTGAAGCTGAAATGCCACGTATGCAAGAAAGCGCTCAACGTATTTTTGATTTCTTTAAAAGTACCCCAACTAAAAAATTTGTAATTGTAGCTGATAGACAGTTTGCACCAGTGGCAGTTCGTTTCACACAACAATTACAAGAAAATGCAAAATTAGAAGGTTTTGTAAGCGTATTACCCGAAGCAAACCACAATATGATTGAGTCTTACACTCAAAAATTAGATACTAATTACGTTATGTTGTACTCTACATTAAATCCTAGAGTAGAAGCAAGGTTTGATTTCTTGATTTCTCACTTAGAGCTAGAAAACAACAAAGTTTTCCCGTTACAAGTACCAGAATTTACACTCCAATCTATGTTTGACATTATTTATAGACTAGACTGGGTGAGTATTCATTTAGCTAACGAACTAGGTGCAGACCTGATGAATGTGCCCATCATTATGAATCTGAAAGGATTTTTAAGTGATTTGGAACTAGTAGACGGCGAGTAATCATCTAGTACAACTCATATAAAAAAATGCCAAGTAAAAGCTTGGCATTTTTTGTTCTAGTAAATCTTCACAGTGAAATACCCCTCACTAATCTAACAGATAAAAAGTATTCGCCTGAAAGGCACTGGAGTTAATAGATACTTGTGTTTTGTAACTCTAGAACAGCACTTAAATTTGCGTGAATTGCATAGTTTTTATCTTTTTTTAAACCTTTTTACCCTTTGCATTAATAATTGACTAAAATTTGCAGTGAATAAAAAAAACGAGCATCTACAGCACAGTTATAAAAAAGTAGATTCTTGTTTAGATAATAATAATGAATAAATCTCAATTTACCAAAGGCGGCGCTCTTGTAGCCTTAGGTATCGTTTTTGGTGACATAGGCACCTCCCCTCTTTATGTAATGTCAGCCATAACCCATGGCCAACCTTTTTCAGAACAACTGGTTCTAGGCGGACTTTCTTGTGTACTTTGGACATTAATACTTCTTGCTACAGGGAAATATGTGCTTTTAGCACTTAATGCTGATAACCATGGCGAAGGAGGAATATTTGCGCTGTATGCCAAGCTAAAAAAACGTGGACCAGCATGGATTATAGTGCCATCACTCATAGGTTGCGCTACGCTGATGGCAGACGGTTTTATTACGCCAGCTATATCCATCTCTTCGGCTATAGAGGGTCTGAACGTAAAAATGCCCAACCTACCCACCATTCCTATTGTTATAGCTATCATATCTGGTCTTTTCTTTATACAAAAATTTGGTACAGAGTCCATTGGCAAATACTTTGGCCCTGTCATGATTGTATGGTTTACGCTCATCGCAGGTTTAGGTTTACGTCAGATCATGATAGAACCAAGTGTGCTCGTTGCTCTAAGTCCTTACTACGCTTTCACCTTTTTAATTAGTTACCCAGGCGCAATTTGGATTATGGGAGCCGTTTTCTTATGTACTACAGGAGCCGAGGCAATGTACTCCGACCTTGGTCATATAGGTAAGAAAAACATACGTGCATCATGGATATATGTAATCATTTGTCTATTCCTTAGCTACTTAGGACAAGGTGCTTTTTTACTTAATACAAAAGCAAATCATACCAGTGTATTTTATTCTCACGTGCCGGACGCACTATTACCTTATGTCATTTTCATAGCGACTTTAGCCGCTATTATTGCTAGCCAGGCGCTTATCACTGGGGTTTTTACACTAGTGAGCGAGGCAATAAAATTAAAACTTTGGACCAACCTAGCAATTAAATACCCCGCCACTGAAAAAGGACAGGTGTATGTACCCGCTATTAATACGCTACTTTTTGTAGGTTGTCTTTTAGTTGTTGCTATTTTTAAACGTTCTGCAGACATGGAAGGTGCATATGGTTTAGCTATTTCCATAGATATGTTGATGACCAGTTTGCTCCTATTTACGCTCTTTTTTGTGGGCGTTAAGAAAAAAACAAAGTGGTGGATATTATTATCTATTCTAGTTTTTGTGAATATCGAGCTTATTTTCTTGGTTTCTAACTTATCTAAATTTGCCCACGGAGGCTGGTTCCCACTGGCTGTGTCGGTGCTTATTTTTGGATTATTATACTTGTACTACAAAGCACGTCAACTACGAGGCAAATACGAAGACTTTACTACGGCTGACAAACTCGTTCCGGTATTAGACCAAATCCAACAAGATAAAACCCTTCCATATGATTATACCAACTTGGTTTATTTTACCCGTTCGTCATTTTCGAAAAACATCGAGAAGGCTATATTGCATTCCATCACTATTTTTAGACCGAAAAAAGCAAGATTTTATTGGTTACTAAATATTAATACCACCGACAACCCAAGAGGGATCAGTTATAAAGTTGAAGAGTTGTCAAAAAATTCTTCCTATTTTATCAATGTGTGCTACGGTTTTAAGGAAGAGCATCATATTGAGTACTTAATGCGCAAAATATATGCAGATTTAGGATTATCTGAACTCGAAGACAGTGTAGTTTTTAAGACTAAGGAATATAAGCGTTTTGAGCCCGATTTTAAATTCATAGTACTGAATACTAGACTTTCGGCTTTAAATCGCTTATCAGTGATTAATAGCATGGCTGTACGCACTTATAGAGCTATTAAATCAATTGGATTATCTTCTCAATCTGATTTCGGCTTACATCCAAGCGTTTATAGTCAAGAATTTTTTCCTTTGGTTTTAGGACGGACTATCAGCCAGAAAATAAAAAGAGACGGAGAGGATAATTAATCATCCATAAATCATATACGCATACTTCATTTAAGCCTTTAATAGAACTACTTGTTTTGGTTAAAGGCTTAAATATTTATGACACCTGAGTAAGTTATCTATCTTGATAAATCTTATCATGCAAACCAGCTTATCACCCTCAGGATTAAGCTAATCTATTCAAATCATTACCATCTTTTTTACTTCAAATACCAAATAAGCGATTGATTTTAACAATATTGAACTGTAATCAACCTTGCAGCTTATGAGTTAATATTGAACATATAAAATTCGTAGATACACCAAAAAAAGACCGTTATTATGTTCCTTTAAAGGTGCCCCACTCATTTCTAAAGCAAAAACTATAAGTTTACTTTCACATTTATGTATATCCTAGCTATATGGCAATTGGGCTTACCGCTGAAATTGTTCTACTCAAGCCGTAGCGTACAGAGCTAATTACGCTAAGAGCTTATGATATTTTTTTTACAGGGTCAACTAAACGAAAAAAGGCCAACTCATCGGAGTTGGCCTTTAATGCATTTATAAGATTATGATGTGATTAATCTTTTTTCTTTTTTTGTAATTTTAACATGTCCAACACGATAGGTGTCGCTATGCAGATAGACGAATAAGTACCTACACCGATACCTACTAATAATGCAAACGTAAATCCTTTAAGTCCTTCACCACCGAAGGCAAAAAGAATAGCTACAACTAGGAATGTGGTTAGTGAAGTAATTAATGTTCTACTCAAGGTAGTGTTAATAGCATCGTTAATCACAGGTCCCATATCGTCTTCTCTTTTGTTTAAACCAATGAACTCCCTTACACGGTCAAACACAACCACGGTATCATTTATCGAATAACCTACTACAGTAAGAATCGCAGCTATAAATGCTTGATCTATAGACAATTCAAATGGCATAATCTTCCATAAAATAGAGTATAAAGAGAATACAATTAATACGTCATGGAATAATGCTACGGTAGCACCTAAACTAAATCCAAGGTTTCTAAACCTAACCAAAATGTATAAGAACATACCAATGATGGCCAAGGCAATTGCCCAAGTAGATCTGACCGTTATATCTTTTGCTATGGTTGGTCCAACCTTACTAGAAGACATAATGTTAGCTTCTTTGACATTGAAAGCTGATAACGAATTAATAATAGCACCTCTTACTACCGTATCAATACCTTCGACTTTACTGCTGATCATGTAAGTAGTTGTTATTTTATACTCATTCGCGGCTCCGTATGTTTTAACTTCTGTATTTGCTCCCTTAAGGTTGGCACTCAACGCTTCTTTTATAGAACTAGCAGAAGCATTTTCTACGTCTATCACATAACTCCATCCACCTTTAAAATCAACACCTGTAGAGAGTCCGTTCACACCCAAGGATATAACACCAGCTATAATAATTACGCCAGAGATCATATAGAATAATTTACGTTTACCAATAAAATCTCTGTTGATCACATTTAACTTACGTCCGATTTTCTCTGAAGAACCAGTGTAGAAAGTAGTATCCTTACCTTTTTCGATATCTCTGTCTATCAACAGACGAGTTAGGAAAATGGAGGTAAATAATGAAGAAAGTATACCAAAAAATAAGATAACCGCGAAGCCCATCACAGGACCTTTTCCTAAGGTCCAAAGAATAATTGCCGCAATTAGCGTAGTAATATTCGCATCTATGATAGAAGAATAAGCACCCGAATAACCGTCTTTTACAGCCATTTTAAAGGACTTACCTGATCCCAATTCTTCTCGGATACGTTCGAAAATTAGTACGTTAGCATCTACTGCCATACCGATTGTAAGAACAAGACCTGCCATACCGGGTAAGGTAAGGGCTGCGTGCATACCTGCTAGTATACCTACGATAAACAGTAAGTTAAATAATAATGCGATATCTGCATAAATACCTGCTTTACCGTAGTAAAACGCCATAAACGCAATAACCAGTAAGAACCCTACTATCAGTGATATTTGACCTGCTTTTATTGCTTTCGCGCCTAATGTTGGCCCAACTGTACTTTCACCTGCGATTTTAGTAGGTGCTGGTAGTTTACCCGCTTTTAGTATGTTCGATAAATCTGTTGCTTCTGCTTGATCAAATCCACCGGTAATCACTGAGCTACCGTTAGGTATTTCAGATTGTACTGTTGGTGCACTGTATACTTGCCCGTCTAGTACTACTGCTACGCACTCCTTAGGACTTGCAGACGATGCCGCTTTTGTAATTCGTTTCCATGCAGATGTACCTTCTTGGTTCATTTGCATATTTACCGCTAGTTTGAAATTATCTTGACGAGAAGGGCGAGCATCTGTAATTACGTCACCTTGTAATGCTGGCTCACCGTCTCTACCACTTTTAAGTGCATAAATAGCGCGGTAATCTTTACCTTCCATTTTAACTGGCTTAAAGCCGAACTTGAACACTAAATTAGAAGGAAGTGCATTTTTAACATCTTCTCTATTAAAGTATTCAGTGAAATTTTTCATTTCATTTTGATCGATGTAGCCTATTTCTGCTGACTCGGCCCAGTTTTTACCTTCGTTAGCCAGGTTAGGAATAATCTTAGATAGCACAGGATTCTCTGCTACAATCTCTTCTCTAGACTTGGTCGTATCGTTTGCTGCAGTATCATTATTAACTGCTAAAGTACCATCAAGAGACCCGTCAACTGCGGTTGAATCTTTAACATCACTAACTTTAGAATTAGTATCTTTTACCTCATTCAATTTAGCTCCACCGTAAATCACTTTATTTACTTGTTCTAAATACTCAAATCCCTTATAGTTAGGGAACACATTCCAAAACTCAAGTTTTGCTGAGCTAGTAATCAAATCTCTAACACGTTGAGGATTATCCACGCCTGGAAGCTCTACAAGGATTCTTCCATTGTCTAATCGCTGAATATTAGGCTGTGCCACCCCAAATTTGTCTACACGTGTGGTGATAATTTCAAATGCTCTACCTATAGCACTTTCACTTTCTTTTTTCAAGTATTCATATACCTCTGCATTGGTTGAGTTGTAACCCTTAGGCAAATCTTGCTCTAGACCTCTACCATAAAAAATACCTGCTATTTTACCATTTGGAGATTCCTTAGCATATTCTCTGGCTAATGCATCTACGAAGTTTTCTTGTCCTAAATAATTTGCTTTTGCTCTATTGAAAGCCGCAAGGTAAGCTTGATCCGTGGTTTTACCTGCCATAGCTTCAATCACTGCAGGAGTCTCTACCTCTAAGGTTACGTTCATACCACCTTGTAAATCCAGACCGAGGTTTAATTCGTTCTCTTTACATTGTTGGTAGGTAAATCCTAATCCAGGATAAACTTCAACAGGTCCAATGGAGTCTAAGTAATTTCGTTCGTACTCAGAACGAAGCAACTTATAGTCTGCGACACTTTCTGGGTAAAGTTTTACAGCAGCTTCCTCTGCCTTACCTTCTACTGAATTGGTTACTGCTGTAAATGATAGCTGGTAGATACTAGCTAGTAAAAGCAATACGGTTACTATTTGGACGAATCCTTTATTATTCATTATATCTATTCGTTGGTTAGATTATTTGCAAAAATTTCAAAGGCTGCAAAAGTAAATTTATTCACTTAACTTAACAATAATTCTTTACACGATGGTTTAAGTTCTTTCTGATTTAAACTTTTGCGCTTTATCTACGCCAACTTATTTGGCGATCACTTCATTAAATTTTTGAATAATTTGCTTTAAGCAAGCATCAAAATTATTATTGTTTTTGATAATATAATCGGCTGTTTCTTTGTGCGGCTTTAAGAATTCTGAGTAAGCTGGTTTTACATGGTTTTCCCATTGATACATAACCTCTTCTTCTTTCATGCCCCGCTCTACCGTATCCCGGCTCAGCCTCCTTTGCAATGTAATATCATCGTCAGCATCTATATATAAGCGATAATCATACATTTTATTTAGGCCTTTGTCTGCGTATACAAACAACCCCTCCACTAATATAATTGGAGCAGGATTGTAAACGATTTCTTTGGGAAAAACATCCGGATTATTAAAGGTGTATTCTACCATTCTGACTGTCTTACCCTTTAATAAAGCACGTAAATCTTTTTTGATACGATTAAAATCAATCCCCGTAGGATGGTCAAAATTCACTACCCCATTGGCATCTCTCATTTGCTCTGAAAGACCTTTATAATAATTATCCTGTGTGATGACACACACCTTATCAGCACCAAATTCTTCGCTCAATTTACGAATAAAGGTCGTTTTACCTGAAGCACTGCCTCCTGCTAAACCCACTAAAAAAGATGGCGAACTACTCACGGTGCGAATGTATATGAATTCTTCTTTTGTCACTATTTAAGACTAATTAAAAATACCCCAAACGTAAACAGAAATGAATCATCAAGACTTCAAACACTTTATTATTGACTGAAATTCTGGCTTTCACATCTACAAAAAAAATCATCCGTTGCGCCAGTTAACGCATAAACCAGCTAACTCACTTTTACCTTAATTTTGCGCTATCAATAATTATCGCTAGCACATGTCAAGACGACTTGCCACCTACATACCTTTTCCTAAAATATGGTTGCTTCTGGTCGTCCTCTTTTTTGTGCAATGCAACGCTCAAGTGAGTGAACTTACGCTCACAGATTCAGTGATGTTCGCGAAGATGAGTGGGCCTCCGCTTACCGATAAATATGGCGAGATAAGCAGTGTAAAAGTAGTTTATGACTATAAGACTAAAAGCATATACTTCATCAATCATCACCGCTATAAATTGCACCATGAGTTTTGTGACTATTTACGCGGATACGAGCAAGATTTAGCCACTTTTAATCGTATGAATTACGGTGCTGATGGCCAAAGACAATATTTACTTGGCAATATTAATTATGTGAAGTCTATGGATAAATATGCCTTAGAACTATCTCCAACGGACCAAATGCCGGTTTCGTCACTGGTCTTTTTTTACCACAAGATATCGGAGAGTAGTTTTATAGGGGATGACCTTACTGTGCTTTTAAATAATACGCGACTCATAGCGATGGAAGAAAACTTAAAATCACTATTCCCGGTGATCTTACCCTCAGAAATTTATAAAAACATACAGTACCAGGGCATCAGTAAATATACTGGATTTGGCACCATTCGATTTATAGACAACATAGAGAAAAACCACGAACCTCTCCAACCTACCGACATTTTAGTATTAAAGCATACACCGCTTACACTTCCTCGTGTTGCTGGGATTATAGTTTCAGAATTGCAAACCCCATTGAGTCACCTTACTATTTTAGGTCAAAATCGTAAAATACCTATAAGCGCTCTGAAAGGTGCTTTTGATAATGCAACAATCCGACAATGGGATGGTAAGCTAGTCCGATATGAGGTAAGGTCAGATTCATTTTCCATTCAAAAGATAAGTGAATTGCCCAAAACATCCATGACCAGTGCTAAGGTTAAGCTACAAGCGAGTTTAACTAAGAACACCTTATTGGACATAGATTTCGTTACCCGAAACTCCAGTAAAGATGTCGGGAATAAGGCTGCTAATTTTGGAGTTCTTTATCACTTGAGCAAAAAATACGATTTCAAAACACCGGAAGGAGCATTCGCTATTCCATTTTATTTCTACGACCAGCACCTGAAAAGTAGCGGCGCTCAAGCACTTTTAGATACATTATTTGCTCACCCGTCATGGTCCGATAAACAGATAAAAGAAGCCTTAACCAAAATTCGAAAACAGATTAAGGAAGGCACATTAAATCCAAAACTCTTATCTGAAGTAAAACAGAGGATGACATCTGATCCCTTATTTAATTCTATGCGATTTCGATCTTCAACCAATGCCGAAGATGCACTTGGGTTTTCTGGCGCTGGACTATATTCTTCTAGAACAGGAAGTTTGACTGATATATCTAAACCGGTAGATAAAGCCATCAAACAGGTTTGGGCTAGCTTGTGGTCTTATGCAGCGTTTATGGAACGGAGCTATTATAAAATAGACCAAAGCAAGGTGTATATGGGTGTACTTGTGCATCGCAACTTCCCAGACGAAGCCGTCAATGGAGTAGCAATCACCAAAAATATTTACCGACAAGGAAACCATGGTTTTGTGGTAAATGTGCAATTAGGCGAAGAAAGTGTAGTGCAACCTACACCAGGTGTTACTTGCGATCAATTTATTTGTTTCCCAAAGTCCGACGCTACTTTGTACCACAATAAGACCATTATTGACGTCTTGACTATTTCAAACCTAAATAACGACTCACTCGTAATGACAGAAAAGGAAATAACCCATTTGGCAAATCAGCTGGATTTGATAAAAAGGTATTATGCCTTGCGCAATATGACGGGCGGCAGCTATTTAGATTTTGGATTAGATCTAGAATTCAAACTACAGGGCCCAAAAAGAGACTTGTATATCAAGCAAGTAAGACTTTATAACGACTAAGGTTTTAAGCTGATTTTATTTATGCCCGACCAACGACGCATTAATTCGACAAAACGACACAAAAACTTTGGAAACTATTAGGCTATTTAAAGTTTCCTGGGTTTTCTTTGCGGCGCATTTTGGACGAATCACAAAAAATATTACTAGGGGCACTCGAGCTTTTTATGCGAATAGGCGTAAAAAGTGTGAGTATGGATGATCTTGCACGTGAACTAGGCATTAGCAAAAAAACGATATACAAACATTTTTCAGACAAAAGAGAACTCATTGCCTCGGTAATGAAAGCAGAAATCGCAAATGACGTAAAGTCATGTAACCAATGCTACAGCTCGCACGAAAATGCGGTTCAAAAAATGATTAATATAAGTCGTCATGTCAGTCGTCAGCACAAAGACATTAACCCAACGGTAATATATGATTTACAAAAATATTATCCTGCCGAGTGGGGTCTTTTAGATAAACACAGGACGGAGTTTGTGCAAGAACTTATAGCCAGGAATGTACAAGAAGGACAAACAGAAGGGTTTTACCGTGACGATCTAAGCCCACTAACCGTGTCATCCATGTACGCAACGCTCATACAAGGAATGATGCACCAATTAGCATCCAAGGACAATACTTTCAAATTTAAAACCCTACACTTAGAGATGGTGAGCTACCACTTGAATGGTATTTGCACGGACGCGGGAAGAGAATATTTACAACAACACATAACCGAAATAACAAACGATCAATGAGATATATACTATCTTTTACCCTAGCACTCACGGCACTTTTTGGAGTGGCACAGCAAAACGAAAAATTATCATTAAGTATTGACGAAGCAATTGCTCTCGCGAAGGCTAACAATGTAGCACTAAAAAATGCAGAGCTGGACATCGATTTTGCGAACAGCCAAGTGAACGAGATTAAATCACAAGGGCTTCCACAAGTTAATGGAAATGCAAGCTTTGCACATACCTATCAAATACCTACGCAACTTATTCCTGGAGATTTCGTCGGGCAGCCAGGCACCGTTATTCCAGTACAATTTGGCGTTCCTTTTAATGTAAATGCAGGGATAGGCATAAGACAACTACTATTTGACGGAACTTTTTTCTTGGGACTAAAAGCAGCATCCGAGTTTGTGAACATTAGCAAACTAAGTGCATCATCATCCGAGATTGATGTTAAAGAAAGTGTTATCAAAGCCTACTATATGGCTTTAATCTCTGAAAAAAACCTTTTACAGCTTGAGGCAAGCTGGAAAAACATGCAAAAGGTAAGAGACGAAACCCAAGCAATGTATAATGAAGGCTTTGCAGAAAAACTCGATGTAGATCGAATTACATTATCGGCTTCTAATTTGGAACTAAGTATTAGCCAACTTCAGAATCAAGCAAAGCTTGCTAAGCAATTACTCTTAAATAGTATTGGGGTAAACTTAAACCAAGAGCTTGAATTAACCTCTAATCTACCTACCGAAACTTCGTTGGATTTAGAAACCGTAACATTTGACCCGAATAATAGAATTGAGATGAAATTATTGGATCAACAACAATCGTTGAACGAGCTAGACCTGAAACGTTACAAAGTAGGATATCTTCCAAGCTTATACGGTAATTTCTCCTATGGTACTAGCACCTTTGCCACCAAAGGTCAAGTTGGAGATTTAGGAAACGACTGGTATGCCAATGGTAGCTACAGTCTCGGATTAAGCGTACCTATTTTTGATGGTTTCTATAAAAAAGCCAAAGTAGATCAAGCTGAAATCGAGATTAACAAAACTAAAAACACTAAAAAACAAGCTGTACTAGGAATGAACTTACAAGTAAGTCAAGCCAAAACAAATTATGCCAATGCGCTGAAAGGCCTCGAAATTCAGAAAAAAAGTCAAGCACTTGCAGAATCGATTTTTAACACAACCTCTATCAAATTTAAAGAAGGATTAGGAAGCAGTTTCGAAATGATTAATGCCGAGAATGAACTTACACAAGCTAAGACCAACTATCTCAACGCCCTTTATAATCTAAATGTAGCCAAAATCGACTTTGATAAAGCCCTAGGAAATCTATAATAAGTACCCAATAAAACACTAAAATAAATCAATGAAAAATACACTATTCATACTCTCACTGGTAACCCTTATTTCGGCTTGTGGAAGTAAATCCGAGAATGCACTGGAAGCTAAAAAAGCTGAACTTGAGACGCTAACCACTGAAATGAATGATCTAAAAGAAACTATTGCCAAGGTTAAAGGCGAAATAGAATTATTAGATACTGCAGCACGAACCAACGCTATAGCCGTTATGGCTCTAGAAATAAATAAAAGTGGATACAAAAATTCTTTTCAAGTACAAGGTCTTGTGGAATCGGACCAAAATGTACTCGTACGTCCTGAGGTGCCTGCACGCATTCTTAAAATTCTGGTAAAAGAAGGACAGCATGTAACCAAAGGTCAAATTATAGCCAACCTAGATGGTTCTGTGGCCAGCGCTCAAATTGCAGAGCTAGAAGGTGCACTTGGTTTAGCCAAACTTAATTTTGAAAAAACAGAAAAGCTTTGGAAACAAAAAATAGGCAGTGAAATGCAATACCTACAGGCTAAAAATCAATTTGAAAATTTACAAAACAGTATAAAAACGGCTCGTACGCAATTAGGCAAATACTCGTTACGCTCACCCATCAGTGGCACTGTAGACGAGCTCATGATTAACGAAGGCGAAATAGCTGGAGGTATGACTAGCGGTCCAGTTGCACGCATCATAAATCTAGCAGACATACAAGTAAAAGCAAATGTGTCTGAAAGTTATCTTGGTAAACTAAAAAAGGGTCAGACTGTAGACTTAAGCTTCCCTTCTATTGGGCTGACTATGACAGAGAAAATTTCTTCTGTAAGCAATGTTGTAGACCCAAGTAACAGGACTTTCGTAATATATGTGGAGCCAAGTAAGAATTTAGATAAATTAAAACCAAACCTCCTAGCTATGGTTACTGCTTATGATTTTGATAATGCCGATGCCATTGTTATTCCTACTAAACTAGTTAGAAATGACGGAAAGCAGCATTTTGTGTATACCATTAAAAGCAACGGCGGTAAGAAAACTGTAGAGAAACGCTACATAGAAATAGCGCAACAATTCCCTAGTGAAACAGTAGTAAAATCTGGACTAGAGACCGGTGACTTGGTAATAACCGAAGGAGTAAATAGTGTAATTGTGGGTGACGAGGTAAAAATCATCACAAAATAAATTTTTTGATTTGAGATTACAAAAAGGTGCAATGCTGCAACAGAAAAGACTTCTAATCTAATTGCATAGCTTACATCATAAATCATCTAAAAAACATGAGTAAAATACAAGAAATAATAAAAGAGTTTAAGCTCTCCACCTGGGCGGTGAATAATAAAACCAGTGTTTATGTAATCATGGGCATTATACTTATTATTGGTTTCAAGAGCTACACTACGATGCCTAAGGAAAGTTTCCCTGAGGTTAAGCAGCCCATTATATACATCAATACAGCCTACCCAGGTAACTCTCCAATTGATATGGAGAATTTGGTAACTCGCGCTATTGAAAAAGAAATAAATACAATTACTGGCCTTAAAAAACTTACCTCTACCAGTATCCAAGATTTCTCTATTATCATAGCGGAGTTTGAATTTTCGGTTAAAGGCGAAAAGGCGTTGTTAGAAGTAAAAGACGCTATAGATAGGGCCAAAATGGACTTACCAAATGATCTACCCGCAGATCCAAGTGTGATGGAAATGGACTTTTCACAGTTTCCTGTAATGAACGTAAATGTAAGTGGTGACTATGAAGAAGATAAGCTTAAAGAATACGCGGAATACCTACAAGAAGAGATGGAAAACCTCTCCGAAGTATCTTCTGTAGACATCTCAGGGCTAACCGATGAAGAAGTTGAAGTATCCATAGATAGAGTTAAAATGGAAGCACTAGAACTTTCCCTAAATGATGTTGAACAAGCCATACGTGGAGAAAACATTACCATGTCTGGTGGTGATATTAAAAGCATAGAAGGCAGTGATATTACCCGTCGAAACATCAGAATAGATGGGGAGTTTAAAAACTGGAGAGACATTGAAAATGTAATCGTCAAAAATGAATTTCAGAACATTGTATACCTTAGAGACATAGGCACGGTGAAATTTGGGCCCAAGGAATCTACAAGTTTTGCTCGCTTAAATGGAGAAACCGTGGTAACCCTTGACATCAAAAAGAAAAGTGGAGGAAACCTAATAGCTGCTGCAGAAAAAATTCAAGAAATAGTTAAGAAAGCGAAGCAAGACGTTTTACCAAAAGACTTGGAAGTGGTAATTACCAATGACCAAAGTAAAATGACCAAGAACATGGTTAATAACCTGGAGAACAGCATTATCATGGGTGTGCTTTTAGTTGTTGGCGTTCTTGTTTTCTTTTTAGGCGTACGTAACTCACTTTTTGTAGGAATAGCTATTCCTTTATCCATGTTAATGGGTATTGCCATTTTAAATTATAGTGGGACTAGCTTAAATATGATGGTATTATTCTCATTAATACTAGCATTGGGAATGTTGGTAGATAACGGAATTGTAATAGTTGAAAACGTATACCGACAATTTTCTGAAAAAGGTAAATCTAGAGACGATGCATCTAAAGAAGGAACCGGAGAAGTGGCCACTGCGATAATAGCATCTACAGCCACTACGGTCGCAGCATTCGTTCCATTAATGTTCTGGCCAAGTTTGATGGGTGAATTCTTTAAATACCTGCCTATCACGCTTATTATAGTGCTTTCTTCATCTCTGTTTGTAGCATTGGTTGTAAATCCAGTACTTACCGCAGATTGGATTAAGATAGGTAACGCTGAAAAATCTAAAAATGGCAAGTTTTGGGTAAGAAATGCGATTCTTCTGCTTGTAGCTGTCTTACTCTATGTCATCAATCAAAATATCATTGGAGGACTATTTATTGCCGCAGTTGTGATTTCCATTGTCAACAGATATGTGCTTACACCAGGAGGTAATTATTTCATGGAGTACTCCATGCCACGCATTGAAAACACCTATGCTAAATTTCTTCGCTTTGCGCTGGAAGGAAAGAAGCCTATTTTCTTTCTAATTGGCATTGTATTGTTCTTTGTATTTACTTTAGCACTTTTTGCAATAAACACCCCCCCGGTAGTTTTCTTCCCAGACAGCGAACCTAATTATGTAAATATATATATAGAAACACCATTAGGTACAGATATAGAAAAGACAAACGAAATAACAAAAAAACTAGAACAACGCATACTACCCGTTATAGCTAAAGACAGTGCAATTGTAGAAGCGGTTCTAGCTCAAGTAGGAGAAAAAACAGCAGACCCAAATGCAGGACCACAAAGTGGGTCCTCACCTAACAAAGCACGTATAACCGTTTCTTTCTTTGAATTCGAAAAACGTGTTTTCCTGTCAGAGACTAATACCAGCGAAATTATGAAAAACATAAAAGCTGCTTGTGCCGATTTCCCTGAAGCTCAACTCACCTTTGCTAAAGACAATATGGGCCCTCCTGTAGGGAAACCTATAAATGTAGAAGTAAAAGGAGAAGACTATCTTACCCTAATAGCCGAGGTAGAAAAGATAAAAGCAAAAATGGAAGCCGAAAACTTAGATGGAGTTGACCAACTAAAAACAGACCTAGAACTAGGAAAGCCTGTACTAGAAATTAATGTGAATCAAGAAGCAGCCCGCCGTTTTGGATTGAGTACTATGCAAATAGCTGGTACCATTAGAACTGCTTTATTGGGTAAAGAAATTTCTAAATATAAAGATGGCGAGGATGATTATGAAATACAGCTTCGTTTTCAAGAAGAATACCGATACAACCTAAACAATTTAATGAACACCAGAATCACGTTTAGGAATATGGCCACCGGCAAAATAAGTCAAGTACCTATAAGTGCAGTAGCAGATGTTTCATATAATTCTACCTATGGTTCTGTAAAACGAAAAGATCTAGACCGTGTGATTACCATCTATTCTGAGGTAGAGGAAGGGAAAAATGCCAATGCCTTGGTTGCTCGATTTAAAGAACTTTTGGCAGACCACGAAATGAAGCAGGGATACGAATTTAGCTTTACTGGAGAACAGCAAGAGCAAGATGAATCAATGGCCTTTTTGGGCGGAGCAATGATGTTAGCTATGTTTTTAATATTTCTAATTATCGTGACCCAATTTAACTCGATTGGCGGTCCTTTTATTATCATGCTTTCTGTCGTATTCAGCACCATTGGAGTATTCCTAGGTTTTTCACTAACCGGGACAACTTTCTCGATTATGATGACGGGTATCGGGATTATCTCGCTAGCGGGGATTGTGGTAAATAATGCCATTGTTTTAATCGATTATACCAACCTACTTAGAGAACGAAAAAGAGGTGAACAAGGACTAGACAGTAACGATAGGCTTACTCTCCCCGAAATTGTTGATACTATTGTAGAGTCAGGTCAAACCAGATTAAGACCTGTATTACTTACAGCTATCACTACAGTTTTAGGTCTATTCCCTCTTGCAGTAGGTTTCAATGTCAACTTCGCTCGTTTACTTAGAGAAGGTAATGCTGAATTATATTGGGGAGGCCAAAATGCATCATTCTGGGGTCCTATGGCATGGGCTGTAATATACGGTTTGATATTTGCTACATTCTTAACCCTTGTAATTGTTCCTGTAATGTATTTTTTAAGTGATAAGTTAGGAATTTGGATAAAGTCTAAATTCCAAAATAACTAAAAAATGAAGGACTATTAGGTCGTGTATGCAAACTAAATTAGTTCCTTTGAATCATAAAAGAACTCAAACTATGGTTTTTTAGTTTTTGGTTAGACTAAGCCCCTATTACGCAAGAAATAGGGGTTTTTTATTGAATAGAATCTATCTTTGATTCTATATCTATTATGAGCCATCAATTGAATTGGGAGATAAACACTTTGCATGACCTATCCATCACAGATTATCATCACTTACTCGCATTAAGAGCTTCTATTTTTATAGTAGAACAAAACTGCCCCTACCAAGATATAGATGATAAAGACTTATCTGCCTTTCATGTTTATGGGAAAATAGACCAAAATATAGTCGCAGTATGCCGGATTTTACCTCCAGGTATTTCATATCCAGAAATATCCATAGGTCGCGTCGCTGTATCCATGGGCTACCGTGGGACCCATGTTGGCAACGACCTCATGCATCAAACTATTTATTTTATAGAAAACCGGTGGGGTGAAAAAGACATTCGAATTTCAGCACAACAACATCTAACCTCTTTTTATGGTCGATTTGGTTTTATTCAAGTATCCGAAATGTATTTAGAAGACGATATTCCCCATGTAGAGATGCTCAGAACCACTAAAAACAAGTAGCTATCTTTTATTAATTCTAATTATCTCACTAAAGACTAAAATCCGGAGCTCACTTCTTCATCAAACAAAAAAATTATCTTCGCCCCAATGAGAAAAGAAAGTAAAAAATTCCTGAGAGATTATCTAAATGCCAACTCTCCTACTGGTTTTGAAACTGCAGGTCAGAAAATATGGCTTGAATATATGAAGCAATATATAGATGAGTACGAAGTAGATGTATATGGTTCAGTTGTAGGCGTAATTAACCCCGGACAAAAATACAAAGTGGTTATTGAAGCTCATGCTGACGAGATAGCTTGGTTTGTAAATTATATAGATGACAAAGGCTATATATATGTGATTCGAAACGGCGGAAGCGATCATCAAATTGCACCCAGCATGCGCGTTCACTTGCATACACCAAAAGGAAAAGTAGATGGTATTTTTGGCTGGCCAGCTATACACGTACGTAATAAAGACAGAGAACCTTCGCCGTCATTAGCTAATCTAACAATAGATGTTGGAGCTGCTAATAAAAAAGAAGTTCTAGCTATGGGTATAGACGTAGGAACTGTGGTAACCTTTGATGCCGAGATGATGGAGCTTAATAAAAAATATGTAGTGGCTCGTGCGATAGACAATCGAGGCGGGGGTTTTATGATTGCAGAAGTTGCTCGATTATTAAAAGAAAACAAGATAAAATTACCCTATACATTGTACGTAGTAAATGCCGTGCAAGAGGAAATAGGTTTGCGAGGAGCTGAAATGATCAGTAGAAGATTAAAACCAGACGTAGCAATCGTAACAGATGTAACTCACGACACACATAGTCCAATGTATGATAAAAAAACACAAGGAGATACGAAATGCGGTGGCGGGCCCGCAGTAACTACAGGCCCGGCTGTTCAAAACAATCTCCTAAAAATGATTATAGATGTAGCTAACGAAAACAAAATTGCCATTCAACGACAAGCAGCTAGTAGAAGTACCGGCACTGATACGGATGCATTTGCATATAGTGATATAGGTGTAGCGAGCGCACTTATATCTTTACCACTTAAGTATATGCATACTACCGTTGAAACCGTAGCATACTCAGATATAGAAGATTGCATTCAACTAATGTACCACACACTTTGTCAGCTGCAAGCTGGACACGATTTTCGATATTTCAAGTAAAATCTAGTGATTTAAATAAAAAGGCTTCCAATTGGAAGCCTTTTTTAGTAGTGCTTACTAATAGGCACTTAGCGATTCGTGCTGTTCAAATCCAAAATAAAAGTGTACATTGGGTATATAATAAGGTAAACGCTATGCACAAAACTAATTCATATAGCACTGAGATACTGCTATTACTTAAGTCAGATTGCTCAAAATCAAAAAAAGTATTTGCCTATGCAAGAAGCATTAGTAACCAAGTAAATGTAATAGACTTACTTAAGACCAAAAGCACTGGGACCATATGGCAAAATATTCTATCTAAACTAGATATGTCACCTAAAGAACTATTAGATAAGTCAAGTCCATACTATCAAGCGAATATAAGAGGACGCGATTTTGAAGAAAGAGATTGGACCATTTTACTAATGAATAATCCAAGTTTAATAAGGGGGCCTATCGTGATAAAAGGAAATAAAGCTAGGCTAATAGACAATCCTACAGATATTTATAAAATGTAAGAAACCCAGCAATCTACTTTTATCACATACGAATAATTTGGATAACTATTTATGAACTATGCCTTGTTGCAAAGTTCTTACTTTAGTCCACCTTTGCAGTATTCAATATGAATTTTAAAAAATACACGACTTGGGGTCTTGCCATAAATCTTTTACTAATTACAAGTACATCTGTTGCACAAACCTACAAAAGCTCAAGCTGGTCAACCAATTTTTATCTTGGCGGGAGCAACTTGCTAGGGGATTTGGGAGGGAGTCGATTTATAGGGAATAGAGGGGTTTTTGATTATAATATAAGAGCTAATCGAATGGCACTAGGAACTGGCTTAACTATGAACACAGGTGCTTTTTCAGTTGGACTTAATGTTCTAGGCACCCGATTAGTTAGCAATGACGCCTATTCTCGTCAAAATTTCCAGGTTGCTCGTAATTTAAATGTGAGAACTAACCTCGTCGAAGTAAGTATATTAGGGGAAATAAGACCATTTAGCAGATCTGCGGGTTTTAATCGATTTTATGTTTATTCAGGTATAGGTGGTATTTATTTTAAACCTATGAGTAAGCTAAATGATGAATGGTATGATTTAAGACAAGTAGGAACAGAAGGCCAATATTTGGAAAATGGGCCAGGACCTTATAGTGAAATAGACATCGTAATCCCATACGGCATTGGATATAAATTTAGACTTGCCAAAAGCACTTCATTACTCCTTGATTTGGGTTTTAGAAAAACTTTTACGGATTATCTAGATGATGTAAGTACTGTATATGCAGACCCTGCACAACTGAATGCAGCTCAACCCAATATTCCTGTATCACAACTTGCCGATAAATCTGAGGTACCTAACGCCATAGGTTATGAGCGTGGTAATCCTAAAAATGATGATCAGTATTTTATTATTGGATTAAAATTTGAATATATCTTGGGAGGAAAATCTGGAGATGGATGTTATTACAACCGCAATCCTCCCAAAACCAGAAGCACACGAATAAATCAACGCAAAATGTTTACCCGTTAGGTTTGTCTAACCGCTAAATTCGTTCATTGCACCATTCAGCCCTTTTATAATCCAAGCTTCTATAGCTAAACACGTCCGGTCTTTTTGCAAGGCTACCTCTATTGCCTCGCTCTCTCCCCACTGCCCGAGTACAAATTCTACTTGTCGCCCTTTGGGGTAATCATTTCCTGCCCCAAAACGAATTCTATCATAGCTATCTGTGCCTAACTGAGCTTCTATATCCTTTAAACCATTATGCCCGCCAGGACTGCCTTTACCTCGTATTCTAAGTTTTCCTACATCTATGGATATATCATC
>Ga0102911_1000047_pt1 | contig 56040 bp, 56 predicted proteins | sample Colrivmet1558A02_FD_84975 | JGI IMG/M metagenome (GOLD analysis project Ga0102911, IMG submission 84975) | Estuarine microbial communities from the Columbia River estuary - metaG 1558A-02 | ecosystem: Environmental > Aquatic > Marine > Intertidal zone > Estuary | place: USA: Columbia River... | reverse complement strand
CAATCGTCAGACGCTGCATGATCCGTGACGGGGCCCGCGAAAACCACATCAAGTCCCGCAGCCCCCGCAATGATCTCGTCACGCCAATCGGTATGAATTTCGCCAGAAAGATAAACACTCAACGTCATTGATCAGCCCCTTTGCAATGTTGGATCAAGTATAGACCACCAGAGCCCACTGCCAAGGTCGCAGGCGCGTCGGGTAGATCTGATTTTACCTCAGTGATTGTGACATCAGGCGGCACGCTGACAGGTTCAAAGGCGACCAAATCGGACGTGAAAAACAAGTCACCTGTCCACCTATGGGAAAAGAACGCTCCGCCGAAATTCTTGGATGTATACGCCTCGAAGCCATCATGCGTCGGCAAGGCAATCTCCGTCACACTCAGGTCCGCGCCTACGCGAAATAGGGCTTTGCTATTCGTCAGAAAGTTCTGACCGTTGATTTGCACGGGCCAAACGCTCCGAGGGAGCGCATCAAGGCTAGGTGCAGCGATCAGCTTGTCCCCGTCAAAGATCATCCGTCCTTGCTGCAATCGCACCATGACGATCTCTTGTGATGGCTCTGGAAAGGTCAGAAAAGGTGTAATCAATGCGTCGCTATCAATGTCCACCTCAGGCAAATTTGGCACGTCATTTGCGCCATCCCGCCCCAAAACCAAAAGCTTTGCATATGGGGTGCGATTGTTGGTCTTCCATCGCCAGAACTCATAATACTGCCTTTGCTTAACAAGTATGCTGTCGCCAACCCGTGCCGAACCGCTATAATTATGAGTAACATATGCAAACTCTGGGATGCCGCGAGAAGCATCAAAACTGGCAAAGTAGGTGTAGTTATATGGACTTAGCTGCAAGTGCATCATCCGTAACGTTGGATCAAAGAATACTTTGTAGCTTGCCGGTGTTAGGTTCCGATCAAAGCGCAAAATGCTGATCCACTCGTAGGCATTCTGACCCAAAAACCATAACTGCTCGTCATCAATCGCAAAATGACCTTGCAGCGCAGGAATATAGCGCGGCATCAGGTCATCGCGCGGGGCGAATTTGTGTCTCTCAACACCCTGCTGCGCCTGTGGCAAAGCGGTCTCAACGACACCATCAGAGGTCAACTCCATCAATGCGCCATTCGCGTAGATGTAGCGCACAATGCCTGCGGCCTCGTCGAAATATGCGCGACGATGACCTTCGGTTGCTGCTATGGCAGTGAACTCGGCCGCGCCCGGTTTCATTTCGTAGATGATGCGATCGTTGCCTAAACCAATCGTCCGCCCATCTGGCAATATTTAGGTGTCACGATAACTACTCCAAAACGAATCGGGAAACGCGACATCTAGCGGCTCAAATCGGCCGTTGCGGATGGTATTAAGGATAGGGTGTCGTTTGATAAGCAAATGCGGATAACCTTCGATGACCGAAACGTTATCTGCCATCAGATAAGGCTTGCTGATTTCAGGCTCTTCCGTCGGCTGCCCATCAATCACAGGCACGACGCAAAGCTGCGCAAATGCGGGGCTCCCAAGCAACATCAAGATGACAAGGGCCAGACCGCGCATCACGAAAACAATTGCGTCGTCATAAACACTTTGTCGTCTTCGCGCCCCGTCTCGGTCCATCCTAGCTTTTCATAGAAACTAATGGTGGACGTCATATCAGAGTGAGTTGTCAGCGACATATCGGTGCAGCCCAAGTCGATTGCCTCGCTCTGAGCCGTGTCGATCAGCTCGCGCCCAAGCCCCTTACCCGCAAAGTCAGGATGCACAGCCACGTTCACCAAATGCGCGTGACCGTCAGTGAGCGCCAAAACGATCCCGCCAAGGATAATGCCCCGATCATCAGCGACCCAGACGAGGTGGTCGCGAATATCGGCGTCCAGCCCTTCGGCGACAGGCGGCAACCCGATCCCCTGCTCCGCAACGGGCGCGTAGGCCGCAATCACTGCGGCCCGCAAACCTTTGACGTCATCAAGGGCGGCGCGGCGGATCATCCGCGCAGTACGCCGCCAGTTGCCTTGGTCACTTTGGCCACGATACTGGCCGCAACCGCCTCGATGTCCTTGTCTTTCAACGTGGCATCCGTGGGCTGCAAACGGACCGTAATCGCGAGCGATTTTTTGCCCTCCCCAAGGTTGCCACCGATGAACTCGTCAAAGACGCGTACCTCCGTGATCAGTGCCTTGTCAGCCCCCGCCGCGGCATTGACCAACGTCAGCGCTTCTACATCGGCATCCACCACAAAGGCAAAGTCACGCTCAACAGCTTGCAGGTCCGTAGCAATCAAAGCGGTGCGCGCTGTGACCTTGTTCTTTGGCTCAGGTATTTCCTGCGGGTAAAGAACAAAGGCAACCGCAGGCCCCTTGATATCCATGTCGCGCAGGATCTTAGGGTGCAATTCGCCAAAGACACCCATGACCTTTTTCGGGCCAAGGCAAATCTTGCCGTGACGACCCGGATGCCACCAGCCCTCTGCACCGCGCAAAATCTGCACCTTCGCAGGGGCACCAATGGCGGCCAAAACGGCCTCGGCGTCAGCCTTAGCGTCAAACACATCAACGCCGCGCGATGTGCCATGTACATCCTTTGGTCCCGTGCGTCCGATCAAGATACCCGCAATCTGCACATGCTGTTCACCGGGCTCTCCGCCTTGAAACGCATGGCCAACCTCAAAGAGCGCCATATCGGCAAAACCGCGCGCCTGATTGCGGGCCGCTGCACGCAGCAAACCAGGCAACAATCCGGGGCGCATATGAGACAGATCGGCCGAGATCGGGTTTTGCAACATCGTCGCATCATCGCCACCACCAAACATCGCCGCCGCCTCGCGGTCGATGAAGCTATAGGTCACGCATTCGTTGTAACCCAAACCCGCCACCGTGCGTTTCGCCATTTGTTGGCGCGATTGCAGGGTCGTCAGGATCGGCTTTGGCACACCAGCCACACGTGGCAAAGGCTTGCCCATCAGCTTGGTCAGCGACGCAATCCGCGCCACTTCTTCTACCAAATCAGCCTCGCCCAGCACGTCAGGACGCCAGCTTGGCACATGGGCCATATCGCCCTCAAGACGGAAGCCAAGGGCGGTCAGCGTCTGGCGCTGTGTGCTCTCTGGGATGTCCATGCCAACAAGCGAAATCACCCGCTTTGCGTCCAGCTTATAAGCACGCGCCACGTTTGGCACCTTGCCCGCGACAACAACTTTCGACGCTTCACCGCCCGCGTTATCAACGATCATACGCACGGCATGCTCTAGGCCTTCGGCGGTGAACGCAGGGTCGATGCCACGCTCAAAACGGTAGCGGGCGTCGGAGTTAATCTTGAGTGCGCGGCCCGCATAAGCGATCTGGATCGGGTCCCAATAGGCGCTTTCCACGAATACATTTACGGTATCCTCGGTGCAGCCAGTCGCCTCGCCGCCCATGATACCCGCAATGCTTTGCACGCCATTGTCGTCGGAAATGACCATCTGACCCGTTTGCAGCGTGTAGGTTTTATCGTCCAAGGCGACGATCTGCTCGCCACCAACCGCACGGTGAACGCGCAGGTTGCCTTTGACCTTATCGGCATCAAAAACGTGCAGCGGGCGATTGCGGTCATAGGTGAAGTAGTTGGTCACATCGACGAGGAACGAAATCGGACGCAGGCCGATCGCGCGCAGCAGGTCTTGCAACCATTCTGGGGAGGGTCCGTTCTTCACGCCCTTAATCAAACGCCCCATGAAAACAGGGGCACCGTCCAGCGTATCTTCATCAATGCTGACCGTCAGATCAGATTGGAATGTCGCCTCAACTGGGTCCACGTCACGCGGTTTCAGCTTGCCCAAACCACGGGCGGCCAAGTCACGCGCAATGCCGCGCACACCTAGCGCGTCAGGGCGGTTTGGCGTGATCGCGATCTCGATTGTGGTGTCCACTTTGGACGGATCATTCTTGGCCAGCCAGTCGATGAAGCGCTCACCCACTTCGCCGCTTGGCAGCTCGATAATGCCGTCATGCTCCTCAGAGAGTTCCAGCTCTTTTTCAGATGCCATCATGCCATAGCTATCGATGCCACGGATTTTGCCGACGCCAATCGTCGTATCAATCCCAGGCACGTAAACACCCGGTTTGGCGACAACAACGGTGATCCCCTCGCGGGCATTTGGCGCACCGCAAATGATCTGCAACTCGCCCTCGTCAGTATCGACTTTACACACCCGCAGCTTATCCGCATCGGGGTGCTTTTCGGCGTGTTTGACGTAACCCAGCGTGAACGCCTTCAGCTTTTCACTTGGGTTTTCAACGCCTTCGACCTCAAGACCCAGATCAGTCAGAGCCTCGCAGATTTCATCGACAGTCGCCGTGGTATCAAGATGGGCTTTCAGCCAAGAGAGTGTGAATTTCATTTGGAAAGCCCCCCGTGCAGCGTTGGCACATCGAGTGATCGGAAACCGTAGTGGCGCAGCCAGCGCAGGTCGCTATCGAAGAATGCGCGCAGGTCTGGGATGCCGTATTTCAGCATGGCGATGCGGTCGATGCCGACGCCGAAGGCGAAGCCTTGGTAGACGGATGGATCAACGCCTGCGGCTTGCAGCACTTTGGGGTGGACCATGCCGCTGCCCAAGATTTCCAACCAATCGTCGCCTTCGCCAATTTTCAGTGTGCCGTTGTCCCATGAGCAGCGGATATCAACTTCGGCTGAAGGTTCGGTAAACGGGAAGTGCGAGGCGCGGAAGCGTAGGTCGACGGCGTCCACTTCGAAGAAGGATTTCACGAACTCTTCGAGGCACCATTTCAGGTTGGCCATGGAGACGTCTTTGTCGATGGCCAAACCCTCGACTTGGTGGAACATTGGTGTGTGCGTTTGGTCGTAGTCAGCACGGTACACGCGACCCGGACAGATGATGCGGATCGGCGCGCCGTTTGCCTCTAAGCCCCTGATTTGAACAGGAGAAGTGTGCGTGCGCAACACGTGTGGCGGGCGGTTATCACCCTCCGCGCGGTGCGTGTAGAATGTGTCCATTTCGGCGCGGGCGGGGTGGTGGCCGGGGATGTTGAGCGCGTCGAAGTTATACCAATCAGATTCGATCTGCGGGCCTTCGGCAACCGAGAAACCCATGTCGGCGAAAATGGCGGTGACTTCCTCAGTGACTTGGGAAATCGGGTGGATCGAGCCCTCGCCGCGTGGGCGCGATGGCAAGGTCACATCAAGCCACTCACCGCGCAGGCGCTCGTCCAATGCGGCGTCATCAAGGGCCACCTTTTTGGCGACGAGTGCCGAATTAATCTCGTCTTTCAGGGCGTTTAGCGCAGGTCCAGCGGTCTGGCGTTCCTCGGGGCTCATCTTGCCAAGCTCGCGCATTTGCAAGCTGATCTCGCCCTTTTTACCAAGTGCCGCGACGCGCAAATCCTCAAGCCCAGAAGAGCTGTCTGCCTTGCCGATTAAGTCGAGATATTTTGCTTTCAGATCGTCCATGGTCCGCCTCTCAAATCCGTTAGTGCGGAGTTAGCGAAATGGCGGCGTGGGCGCAAGGTTTGCGGTGTTTTATACGTGCACCGCGCGTGCACTGGGCGTGCACCGTTGCGTCACCAGCCCACAAATTGGCAGGCTGGTGACAGGTTTTGGGCTTAGTTCAAAAGCTGCGAGATGTTGCGCACGACAGCGCGGCGGTTTTCGCGCTCGTTGGTCAGGACCTTCACCTTGAGATCAGCCTCGCCGTAGCCTTGCGTGATCAGGTTTTGCGGCGGCACTGCGAAGTATTCGGTGAGCGCAAGGGCCACTGTTTCGGCACGACGGTCAGAAAGCGCCAAGTTGTAGCTCGCCGCACCGACCGCGTCAGTGTGGCCTTCGATCAGAAACACGGCAGAGGGATCGTTCTCGATCAAATTGCGCATGGTCACGCCAAGGTCGGCGAGTGCTTCGGCTTGGCTTGGATCAATCGCAGCAGAGCCTGATGCAAATGTCACGGCTTCAACTTCGACCTCTGGCGCAAGAGCGCGGACGCGCTTGTAATCGCGGACTTGCTGCAACGAGAACGTGCGCCCGACATCTGCGAAAAGTGCGCGTTCAAGAGCAGTCACGAGGGTCGCGTCTTGCGCATCTTGCTGCGCCTCCAAACTGTCCAAAGTCGGCAGTTCAGCGAAGTTCACAGGCGCGATTTCGCGGGTGTCATCGAACAAGACAACCTCTGCCCCATCAGCGGCGCGGATCAATGTGCGGCGCAGAACCGCGCCATCGCGGGACCGAATAGTGATGACTTGGCTGCCATCGTCATAGGCGACGACTGTGCGGGTTGAACCGTCGTTAAAGGTCTGCGTTTGCACCTGCGCGCTCGGCTGTTGCAAAAGCTGGTCGTCGTTTTTCAAAACGCGCAATTCGCCGTCGCGTTGCACGATGACACGGTCGCCTGTGTTCTCGACGACTTGGTCGCCGTTATTGAGAACCGAGCCGACAACAACAGCGCCGAGGCCCAAGAGCAGCGCCTTTTCAAAGTTTGAAAGACCGCCCTCGCCCGAAGCTGTTTCGACTTCAGCAGCGCCAATGGCTGTGGAGTAGTCTTGGTCGCTGGTGCGCACATCTTCTTGTGTGATCGTTTCTGTGACGACTTCGGCGTCTGGTGCTTGGGCGTCTGCGGATGCGGCCGCAGAGGGCGCGACTTCAACGGCGTTGGCTTCTGCGATCTCTTGGCGCTCTTCGTCGGTGACGACTTCACCACCAGCTTCACCTGCTTCTGGCACGAGGATTTCGACAACTTCTGCAGGAGTTTCAACGGGTTCTACGACTGGTGCGGCTTCTTCAGCTGGAGCTACTTCCTCAGCGGGGGCGACTTCTTCAACAGGTGCAACTTCCTCAACAGGTGCAACTTCCTCAACAGGTGCAGCTTCCTCAACAGGTGCAACTTCCTCAACGGGGGCCGCAGAGAGGGCGAGGGCTTGATCGAGGGCGTCTTGGGTGCAGGTGCCTGCGGTCAGATCGGTATTACCCGACGCAAGGACGTTTGCTGCGAAACCTGCGGCGTCGCTGACTTCATCGCCGCTGGGGGCGACGCAGGGAAATGCGCTTTGCGCGAAGGCAGGGAAAGGGGCAACGAGAGAGAGCGAGACCAGCAAAGCAGTGCCAGATTTCAGGTGGGGTTTGATCATTTTAACCTCGGTGTTTCGATGCGCAAAACGGCGCATTTATGTGATTCAACCACATTTACGCAGAAAGGTTGCGAGGGAAAATTTCAGGGTGGCGAAGGAGCGCCTAAAGGGTGTGTTTCATGCGCGTACCGGACCAGACCGACTTGGCTGTTATCGACTCAACAAGAAGAATCTTTATTCTCAGCCATAGCTAGGATGTAAGTCGCGAAAAAATGACTTTTATGCTCGGAGTTTTCCATAAATTATAGGTATTTCACCATTTTATTAATCTTTTATTAAGAAATTCGACTACAATTTAAGATTGTATTTATCGATCACGCCCGCGAGCCAAATGCGCAAATGTTTAGAGAGTAGACTCGTCATGACTATTCAACTTGTATCTTCCAATCCGGAGCCAAACCCTTCGCCATTCGTCTGGCGTCGCGACTGGAGCTTCTCATATATCAAACCTGATCCGAACGTGTTCCAACGTTTTGGGATTTGTGGTGATTGCGAAGTGATAACCCGAGGTGGCATGGTCAAAATCCGTGACCTTACGGCGGCACATCAAATTATCACGCGTAGCCAAGGATTTGTCAGGCCGATTGGGCTACTTCAAAATACGGATTTAGATCAGGGCGACGAAGGAACGCGACGGGTTGGCATTTCAGCGGGGGCGCTTGGCGGCGGCCTGCCGCAGCGCTTCATTGTTTTGGGCGCCCAAAACGAACTATCGCGCTACGTCAATGTCCCCAACTCTCGACGCATCAGTGTTGTTTCACTCGACCTTGAGGGAGGCGAAAATATCGATGCGATAAGAAATTGCGCGGCTGGCGAGTTGTTTGTTCCTGTCTTCAAGGAAAACGTCAAAATCAGCGTCGCTGGCGTGTATATCAGTTGCCCTACAATATCAGACCTCCGCGCGAAGACGGATACCGTATCCCAATAAAAAAGGGGCCACCCGCAAAGGTGACCCCCTAATTCAGACGATTGCTTTGGCTTTACGCCATTGCTGCCTTAGCTTTGCCAACGATTGTCGCAAATGCTTCTGGCTCGTTCACGGCCAGATCGGCCAGAACTTTACGGTCAACTTCGATGCCCGCAAGCATCAGACCGTTGATGAACTTGGAATAGTTCAGTGTCTCATCAACAGAGCGCACGCCAGCGTTGATACGCTGGATCCACAACGCGCGGAAGTTCCGCTTGCGGTTGTGACGGTCGCGTGTTGCGTACTGGTTTGCTTTTTCAACGGCCTGCTTGGCGACCTTGAAGGTCTTAGAGCGGCGGTCGTAATAACCTTTTGCAGCGTCGAGAACTTTCTTGTGACGACGGTGCGTGACTGTTCCACCTTTAACTCGCATATCAAATTCTCCTTAACGCGCGTATGGCATCATGCTCTTGATGATCTTCGCATCAGGAGCTGAAAGTAGGGTCGTGCCGCGTGCGTCACGAATGAATTTGGTTGTCCGCTTGATCATGCCGTGGCGCTTGCCTGCTTGACCCGCTTTGACCTTGCCAGTGGCAGTCATTTTGAACCGCTTTTTGCAGCTCGACTTTGTCTTCATCTTAGGCATTTCCGTCTCCTCTATTGAGTATCGGTAAAACGCACGACTCGGCATGCCACTTTGGCCGGTCGCGCGGGTTGAAGCTGCCGTATAGGGGGCAACTTATGTCGGTGCAAGTGGAATTAGCCGATATAACGGCCAATGACCTTTGCAAATACATCTGGCAAGGTGTCGAAAGTAAACGAACCTGGTCGTCCGTTGACCGCATAGCTGATCATCACCACGCCGATCAAAATAATCAAAGCAGGGTAACGCGGTGTCCGCCCGTCAGAGAAGGCGGACACGATCGCAGGAATTGAAAATGCGGTCACAACACAACCGAGCACAAAAATAAGTTCTAAATCCATCTGACTGGTCCCAAAGTTAATTACTTCGTAACCTTACTCTGGATCGGCAGCATAAATCAATTTCTCTGCGCACGGCGCAACCCTAAGGATATTCGTCGAGCCTGGCGTGTTAAATGGCACGCCTGCGGTGACGACAATCATGTCCTTTTCGGTGGCGAGGCCTTGCTTGAGCGACGCACGCACCGCCGCGATTACGGCGGTCTTAAAGCGGTCCACTGGCCCCGTCACGACGCAGTTTGTGCCCCATGTCAGGCAAAGCCTGCGCGCTGTCGAGCGGTAGCTGGTCAGCGCGATGATCGGGACGCGTGGACGCTCGCGTGCAACGAGCAGCGCAGTTGTCCCTGATTGCGAGAAGCAGCAGATCGCTTTGACGTCCGCAGTTTCTGCGATCTCACGGGCAGCGGCCACGATTCCGTCAGCAACGGTTGTGCGCACAGCCTTGCGGGATGCCTCGATGATTTCGGTGTAGGTCGGATCGGATTCGACCTCCATCGCCACGTTGTTCATTGTGGTCACGGCCTCAATCGGGAAGGATCCAGCGGCGGATTCTGCCGACAACATGATCGCGTCTGCGCCTTCATAGATGGCTGTTGCCACGTCGGAGACTTCGGCGCGGGTTGGCATCGGGCTGTCGATCATCGATTCGAGCATCTGTGTCGCCACGATCACAGGCTTGGCAGCCGCACGGCATTTGCGCACGAGCTGTTTCTGGATTGGCGGTACGTTTTGCACAGGCAATTCAACACCAAGGTCGCCACGGGCCACCATGATACCGTCAGACACGGCAAGGATTTCGTCGAACATTTTCACGGCGTTCGGCTTTTCAATCTTGGACAGGATCGCAGCACGACCTTTGGCCAAGGCGCGGGCCTCTTCCACGTCGGCAGGGCGCTGCACAAAGGACAGAGCCAGCCAATCGACACCGAGGTCACAAACGAACTCCAGATCGCGGCGGTCTTTTTCAGACAAGGCAGCCAGCGGCAGGGTCACGTCAGGCACGTTCACGCCTTTGCGGTTGGAAATCTGGCCACCGACGATGACTTCGCAATCTGCGAATGTCGGGCCGCATTCTTTCACGCGCAGTTTGATTTTGCCGTCGTTGACGAGCAGGTGTGCGCCTGGTTCCAGTGCGTCGAAAATCTCTTTATGCGGCAGTTGCACGCGGTTCACATCGCCTGGCTCTTTATCAAGGTCGAGGCGGAAAGCGGCGCCAACGATCAATTCTTCGCCGTCGTCGTTCGCAAAAACACCAACGCGCAGTTTTGGCCCCTGAAGGTCGGCAAGAATGCCAATTGGGCTGTCGAGGTCTTCTTCCACCTGGCGGATAATGGCGTGACGTACCCGAATCTCTTCATGGTCACCGTGGCTCATGTTCAGGCGGAAAACGTCGGCCCCTGCCTCGTGCAAAGCGCGGATCATCGCGTAATCATTGGACGCAGGTCCAAGTGTCGCTACAATTTTCACATTCCGGTGGCGTCTCATCGCATTTCCCTTCAAGCATCAAAAAGCGTGACTGTTAGCGGTAACGCCACGCGTTGCGCCCTTATTGCGCAATTCCATTTGCCATACAACTAGCGTAAACGGTGTCAGGGACGAATAACAGGTAAGCATGACACATCCATCTTTTGAAATTCAGGGTGCGGGCCGTACGGGCCGTTGGTTAATCACTTGCGATCATGCGACGAACCGTGTGCCCGATTGGGTGAATGGTGGGTGTCTAGGCCTCGATCCTGCGGATATGCAGCGCCACATTGCGTATGATGTGGGGGCTGCCGGAGTGACGCGTCTGCTTGCCGAAGCCTTGGAGAGCCCTGCGATCTTGTCGGATTTCTCGCGGTTGGTAATTGATCCGAATCGTGGCGAAGATGATCCTACGCTGTTGATGAAGCTGTATGACGGCACGATTATCCCCGCCAATCGCCATGCCGATGAGGCCGAACGTGAGCGCCGTTTGGATGCGCTTCACCGTCCCTATCACAACGCTTACGCCGACTTGGTGCGCCGCCGTGATGATGTGGTGGTTTGTGCTGTCCATAGCTTTACCCCGCAGCTCAAAGGGCGGGCGCCCCGTCCATGGGAAGTTGGCGTGCTTTATGCACGCGATGACCGTTTGGCCAAGCCGTTTCTGGCAGCCTGTCGTGCGCAGGGCTGGTGTGTGGGCGACAACGAGCCCTATAGTGGCCATTTACCCGGCGATGCGGTGGATCGCCATGCGTTGCAAGACGGCAGGCCCAATGTGCTGATTGAAGTGCGCAATGATTTGATCGCGGATGCGGCAGGTCAGGCCTTGTGGGCGGCGAACCTTGCCCCCATTTTGAAGACAGTACTGGCCCAATCTGGATTATAAGGAACAAACATTCATGGACGCGCAAACACAGATCGAACTCGACGCCGCCGCATTCCGTCGCTTGCAAAAGCACTTGATGGAAGAGCGCACGGATGTGCAGAACATTGATATGATGAACCTCACAGGGTTTTGCCGCAATTGTCTGGCCCGCTGGTATCAAGAGGCCGCCAATGAACGTGGCATCGAGATGAGCAAAGACGAAGGACGTGAAGCGTTCTACGGCATGCCGTTTTCAGAGTGGAAAGCGCAGTTCCAGACAGAGGCCACCGGCAGCGCACTTGACGATTTCAAAAAGTCACACCCAAAGGGTTAAATTAACGGGATGTTAACACCCTGAAATCGCACCAATTGTTTCCATCGCGAAAACAATGGGTGAAAAAATGGATAGTCATAAGATAATTTAGGGCTAACACCCTCATAATTTTGACAATTTAATGGCCTCCCCCCATAATGCAGCAGTGTCTGTCTATGTTTCGTATTTTGATATCCTTTGGGGGGATGTATTTTGTTAGAACTCTATCTTTTGCCAATATTGGCCGTTTTGGGCGTAGTGGCCTTTGTTGATTTTGGTGGCGGCGACGACACCGAAGAGCCAACGACACCAGAACCACTTGAGCCTGGCGACGAGAACTTTATGGGATTTGGCCCTGAGGACGATGTGTCTGAGGGAACAATCGCAGATGATTCCATGTATATGGGTGTCGGCGATGATCAGGCCACTGGTGGCGCTGGTGATGACCGTATCTTCTTTGGCGAAGGCCAAGACCGTACAGTTGTGCTGAACGAAGACGGTAGCTTTGACAACACAGGCATGGAAGGCGACGACTTCATCCGTGGTGGCGATGGCCGTGATATTCTTGTCGACTCCCTTGGATCGAACACAATCTATGGCGACACCGGCTGGGATCGTATGAACTCGATCGATGATGCCGACGATCAGGGCACGGCCGACACGATGTATGGCGGCTTTGGAGAAGACGTGATGTTTGCTGATAGTGGCGACACCATCTCTGGCGGCGCACAAGAAGATCGCTTCAACGTAATTGTCACTGGCAGTTCTGATCCTGTGACAATCACGGACTATGAAGCTGGTGAAGAGCTGGCGATCCGTGACGCGGATGGTGGATATTTCATCACCGAGCGGATCACATATGCACAGACTGAGGATGGTGCCAACACCAACCTGATGCTTGACGGTGACGTTGTTTTGGTCCTGCAAGGTGTGACTGAATTCGACCATGCGTCATTGCTGAACCCAACAGCCCCAGCACTGTTTGGTGAGCGTACGGTTGATGCTGAAGGCAACGTGATTAACGACGATTTCAACGATACCCTTGTGGTCGATGACTATACCAGCTCGGTGTTTGCATTTGGCGGCGACGATACCATTGCACTTGCAGATGATCGTATTTTTGAAGATCGCGACATGAATATTCTCGCTGGCGAGGGCAATGATACGATTATTTCAGGCGCTGGCGATGACACGCTCCAAGGCGGCCTTGGCAATGACGATATTAGTGCAGGTCTTGGTGACGACGAAGTCTATGGCGGCTATGGTAACGATATCATCGACACGCGTGATGGAGCCCCAACCGAAGGATTTGATATTGTCGATGGCGGCTTTGGTAACGATACGCTCTTGGCTGACGACGGCGATGCGCTTTAAGGTGGTGAAGGCGTTGATACATTTGAGATCGATATGACCGACCCAACGGGCGATCTGGTCCGCATCGGTGACTTTGATGCCGCAACTGAGACTCTGACGGGTACAGTCGCATTGGACGGCGGCGTCGTACCGACAGTCACTTTCCAGACGGCAACGACTGACAATGGCGATGCGCTTGGTGCACGTGTACTGGTTGATGGACGCCCCGTTGCATTGCTTATCGGTGTTGACGTAGCGGACCTGAACGACACCAACGTGAGCTTCACAAATTCAACGCCGACCCCATAACGGCGCTAAGGCGAAACGAAAAAGGGCCGCTCGTTTGAGCGGCCCTTTTTGTTTGTTCCCTATAGGAATTTAGACGGCGGCCTTGCGGCTCTCATCGATATAAATCTCCCGCAGGCGCGTCGCGATTGGACCCACGCTGCCTGTCCCAACCGCCGCACCGTCGATTTCCACGACAGGCATCACAAAGGTCGACGCGGATGTGATGAACGCCTCATCTGCCGCCTGCGCCTCTGCGATGGTAAAGGCGCGCTCCTCAACGTTCATCTGTGCCTCGCGGGCAAAGCGCAAGACAGCGGCCCGCGTGATCCCGTGTAGGATTTCGTTGCCCAAGTTACGGGTTACAATCGTGTTGCCTTTGACGATGTAAGCGTTGTTCGAAGTGCCCTCGGTTACAGCTCCGTCTTCAACCATCCACGCATCATCGCAGCCTGCGGCCTTGGCCATCATCTTACCCAGTGACGGGTAGAGAAGCTGCACGGTTTTGATGTCGCGCCGCGCCCAGCGCTGGTCTTCGATCGAGATAACTTTGATGCCTTTCTTGGCGACAGGGTTCTCGGCCAAGCCGGGCTTGTTTTGCGTGAACAGCACGATGGTTTGTGGCGTATCTTTTGGCGGGAAGGCAAAGTCGCGGTCGTTTGGTGCGCCGCGTGTGATTTGCAGGTAGATCATGCCTTGGTCAATCTCGTTGACGCGCGCGAGTTCGCGGTGGACTTCGAGCAGGTCATCTTTGCTGATCGGGTTGCCCATATCCAGCTCGGACAAGGACCGTGCAAGGCGGACCGCGTGCCCGTCAAAGTCGATCAACTTGCCGTCCAGAACGGTGGTGACCTCATAGACCCCATCGGCCATCAGAAAGCCGCGATCAAAGATCGAGACTTTGGCCTCATGCTCGGGCAAATATTCGCCGTTTAGATAGACTGTACGCATCGGTTTATCCCCATAGTGCTGGGGTCGGTGCATGGACGCCAGCTTCATCAAACCTCAAAGGTGCAGCACGGTCTTCGGCCAGAAGCAGCGGGCCGTCAAGGTCTGTAAAGGCCACACCATGCGCAAGGATGGTCGCGGGGGCCATGGCAAGGGAGGTGCCTACCATGCAGCCGACCATAACAGCATAGCCTTCTTGGGTGGCTGCGTCTTTGAGCAGGAGCGCCTCAGTCAACCCGCCCGTCTTGTCGAGTTTAATGTTTACCATATCGTATTTGCCTTTGAGTTTCGGCAGCGAGGCGCGGTCATGGCAGGCCTCGTCGGCGCAAACGGGCAAGGGCCTAGCTATTTCCGCCAACATGTCGTCGGCACCAGCGGGAAGCGGTTGCTCAACCATCTGCACGCCGAGGCGGATCAAATGCGGGGCGAGGTCGGCGTAGACTTCGGCGGTCCAGCCTTCATTGGCATCAACAATGATACGAGATTTCGGTGCACCACGGCGGACGGCCTCTAGGCGGGCCATATCGTCGGGCGTGCCGAGTTTGATTTTCAACAGCGGACGTGCGGCGTTTTTCGCCGCCTGCGCTTGCATCGCATCAGGCGTGTCGAGTGAAAGAGTATAAGCCGTTATTTCAGGGCGCGGAGCGGGCAAGCCGATCAAATCCCAAACCCGCTTGCCTGCTTGTTTCGCGGCAAGATCCCATAGTGCACAGTCGACGGCGTTACGGGCGGCACCTGCGGGAAGCAAGGTTTGCAAGCTCTCGTGAGTCAGATCATCTGGCAATCCGCTGATCTCAGCCGCGACACTTTCCAGCGTCTCACCATACCGCGCATAGGGCACACATTCGCCCATGCCCTGATGCGCACCGTCTTGCACACGTACCGTCAATACATCGGCTTGCGTGCGTGATCCGCGACTGATGGTAAACACCTGCGCCAGTTTAAAACTTTCCGCCGTCACAGTGATGCGCATATGCCTGCCTTCTTCTGATCAAAAATACCTTTGCCAAAGGCATCGATTTTTCGTCGAAAAATCGGCACCTCGCCAGCGTTGCGCAGTCTGCTAGATTTCTGCGAGCGCGTCCACCAAACGTGCGGCGCCCTGACGGAATGGATCAACGGCAGGCAAGCCCATGTCCGCTTCTACTTTAGCCAAATATGCCTCAAACTTGTCCTGTGCGATATGCTGCGTATTCACTGAAATCCCGATGACCCTGCATGCAGAGTTGGCGATCCGCGCTAATTGCAACGACAAGTCGCGCAACTCAGTAAGGCTCGGCTGCTGATAATCCGGCAATCCGCGCATATGGGTGCGGGTCGGCTCATGGCACAAAACCAGCGCATCAGGCTGACCGCCATGGATCAAGGCCATGGTCACACCCGAATAGGACACGTGAAACAGGCTCCCCTGCCCCTCAATGTGATCCCAGTGATCGGCATCATTGTCAGGTGTCAAATATTCAACAGCGCCCGCCATAAAGTCGGCGATCACGGCATCAAGCGGCACGCCACCACCTGTGATCAAAATCCCCGTTTGACCCGTCGGGCGGAACGTCGATTTCATCCCGCGCGCATTCATCTCGGCGTCCATCGCAAGACCTGTGTACATTTTACCCACGGAACAATCAGTACCGACAGCCAGACAGCGCCTCCCTGTCCGCTTTTTTCCATTGGCAATCGGGTAGGCTACCGACGGAATACGCACGTCAAAAAGTGAGCGACCATTCATATGTGCCGCTGCAGCCAGATCATTCTCATCGCGCAACAGGTTGTGCAAACCAGACGCAATGTCGAACCCCATTTGAAGCGCCTCAATCAGGATTTCTTTCCAAGCAGGTGAAATGACCCCGCCACGGTTGGCCACGCCGATTACAAGGGTCTTAGCGCCGGCCGCCTTGGCCTCTGCCAAGGTCATATCGTGCAGACCAACAGTTGCGCCGCAATTTTCCATACGGAACTGGCCCACTGCATTTTCGGGACGCCAGTCTTTGATGCCTTGGGCGACTTTCGCGGCAAGTTGATCCGGCGCATCGCCGAGGAACAAGAGGTAAGGTGTCTGGATCATGAGGGCAGCTCCACAATTGGCTTGAGATTCGGGTTTGACGGTAGAATTGCGCGTAATGTGAGAAATTTGGTTGTGAAAACTGTGGGTTATTGCGCGATATTCGCAGATTCCCACCGAAATACCCCAACATGTCGGGATGTTCTTGCGCGAGGCGGGGTAGGATGGGTTTTAACCCATCGCAAACAAAAAACCCGGGCGCGAACGCCCGGGGTAGGTCACAGAGCCAAGGGACTAACTTAGCCGCGTGAGAACTCTGGGTAGGCTTCCATGCCCAATTCAGACAGGTCCAACCCTTTGATTTCGTCTTCCTCGGATACACGGATCCCGAAGATTGCCTTGAGCGCTCCAAATCCGAGAAAGCTGACAACAAAAACAAACACGCCGATGGCTGCAAATCCGATGAACTGTGTCACAAAGCTTGTGCCGCTCGTGTAGAATGGCACTGCCATTGTCCCCCAGAAGCCCGCCATCAAGTGCACAGGGATCGCACCAACAACGTCGTCGATCTTGAGCTTGTCAAGGAATGGGACCGCGAAGACAACGATCACACCACCAACAGCGCCGATCCAAACCGCGCCAAAAATAGTTGGGTCAAGCGGGCCAGCTGTGATGGAGACCAGACCTGCAAGTGCGCCGTTCAGAACCATTGTAAGGTCGACCTTCTTGTAGAGAAGCTGTGTCAGGATCATCGCCACAACCGCACCAGCGGAGGCCGCCATGTTGGTGTTCACGAAAATCTGCGCCACGGCGTCTGCGTCTTCAATCGTGCCCATCGCCAGCTGGGATGCGCCGTTAAAGCCGAACCAACCGAGCCACAAGATGAACGTACCGAGTGTCGCAAGTGCGAGGTTGGAGCCGGGCATAGGCACAACGCGGCCGTCCTTATACTTGCCGATACGTGGGCCGAGGATCAGGACACCTGCGAGGGCTGCGAAACCACCTGCTGCGTGCACAAGCGTGGAGCCTGCAAAGTCGGAGAAGCCCATTGCGGACAACCAGCCGCCGCCCCACTGCCAAGATGCTTCAACAGGGTAGATCACGCCTGTCAGCAGCACCACAAATCCGAGGAAAGGCCACAATTTGATGCGCTCGGCCAAAGTGCCCGAAACGATGGATGCGGTTGCACCACAGAACATCAACTGGAAGAAGAAGTCGGATGCGTTCGAATAGCCACCCGCGTCGATCTCTGTCTTGATGTCTTTTGACGAAATGGAGCCAAACACCCCGTCGATGATCCAGTTGCCCTCGCCCGGATACATGATGTTATAGCCCATCAGCCAAAACATAAGCCCCGCAATCGCAAACAAGGCGATGTTTTTTGTGAGCTGCGTGGTCACGTTTTTAGAGCGTACAAGGCCCGCTTCCAACATCGCAAAACCAGCGGCCATCCAGAAGACAAGAAAGCCCCCGATCAAGAACAGCAGTGTGTTAAAGATGAACTGTGTATCGGCAAGCGGTGCGTATTCCACGTCTTGCGCCAAGGCGAATGTCGGCAAAAGCATGAGCCCTGTTCCGACGGCGAGTGATTTGAATAGTTTCATTTTCTGTGTCCCTTTTTGCGACTTAAATCGCGTCATCGTCTGTCTCGCCGGTCCGCACGCGCAGTGCGCTTTCCACGTCGAGAACAAATATTTTGCCGTCGCCGATTTTGTTGGTCTTGGCGGTTTTGGCGATGGTGCTAACCACCATCTCGGCCATGCTGTCGGTCACCACGATCTCAAGCTTGACCTTCGGCACAAAGTTGACCGCGTATTCAGCGCCACGGTAGATTTCGGTATGGCCCGACTGCGTGCCGAACCCCTTGATTTCAGACACCATCATGCCGCGCACGCCCGCGGCGGTCAGCGCTTCGCGAACCTCGTCGAGCTTGAACGGTTTGATTGTTGCAATGATCAGTTTCACGGTCTTCCCCTTGTCGTTACGCTTCGCAGGTTCGAACTGAGGCCGAACCGCTTGAGGACAATCCAAACGGCATGCTGCAGGTGCAGCAATGATTCAGGGGGGGTAAAATGACAGCAAAACTCGAAATCTTGCACAATTTTTGCACAAATTCCCCGTTGTGATTAATTTTTAATCAGGTTCTAAAGCGCAGGGATGGAATTCTAAATCTAAACATTCCTGAGAAATGCCGATAAGGTAGGACAAAAGACGCAAACGTCAGTTGGGCAGAATATGAGCAATTCCGGGAATAAACAGACACCTTTGGTAGCTGAAAAACGATACAGCAATGCGCCCGCGCCGAAAAAACCTGCGCCTCAAAAGCCTGCACGACGCAAACCAGCCAAACAAAAGGTTCGTCGTGGACCCATTGGGTGGTTAATTGCCTCTATCGTGGGCTTGGTCCGTTTTGTGTTCATGTTTATCTGGCGATTGATGTGGCGCGGTGCAGCGGTGATGACGTTGATTATCGGGCTCGGTGTCTTTTACTTTGCCAGCCAAATGCCCCCGATCACCGAAGTCATCGATGGTCGCGCCCGTGGCTCTGTGACGATGACCGATGACAATGGTGATGTCTTTGCGTGGCGCGGCGACCAGTTTGGCGGCATGATCACGACCGATACAGTCTCGGCGCACCTCAAGAACGCGGTTGTCGCATCGGAGGACAAACGGTTCTACGGGCACTTCGGAATTTCACCACGTGGTATTGCCTCTGCCGTCCGTATCAACCTGCGCGAAGGTCGCGGCCCGCTGTCAGGTAACGGTGGTTCAACGATTACGCAGCAGGTTGGCAAATTGCTATGCCTTGGTGTGCCGTTTGATCCAAGTACGTGGGACTCTGAAAAGGCCTATGAAGAAGATTGTCGTCGCACGACCCTTTGGCGCAAGGTCAAAGAAGCGGTTTTTGCGATGGGTATGGAAGTGGCCTATACCAAGGACGAGATCCTCACGATCTATTTGAACCGCGCCTATCTGGGCGCAGGCTCGCGTGGGTTTGAGGCCGCATCACAGCGTTACTTTGGCAAGTCATCGGCTGAAGTCACACCAGCGGAGGCTGCGATGTTGTCATCGCTACTCCCAGCTCCGACAAGTCGTGCACCGACCCGCGATCTGGAACGCGCCCAAAACTTTGCGAATGTTGTGATTGGCCTGATGGAAGCGCAAGGATACCTGTCGGCCTCTGCTGCCGCCGAAGCGCGCGCAAATCCAGCAACCCTTTCGGCCGCCGCAGAACGTCGCGCTGGTGGCTATTTTGCTGATTGGGTCATGGCAAGTGGGCCAGAGTTTTTCACGCGCAACACCACTGAGGATGTCATCATCCACACCACCCTTGACCAGCGCATTCAAACGGCTGCTGAAGACGCGCTGACGTGGGTGTTCGAGAATAAGGTGAGCGCTGGGTCAGAGGCGCAGGCCGCGATTGTTGTCATGTCCGCAGATGGCGCCGTACGTGCCATGGTGGGTGGTCGCGACAATACGGTGACGGGCGCTTTTAACCGCGCGATTCAAGCGAAACGCCAGACTGGGTCTGCTTTTAAGCCGTTCGTTTACGCAACCGCGCTCGACCTTGGTATGACTCCGATGGATATGATCAATGACATACCGACCTGCTGGTATAGCAGCGGATCTGGCGACTGGTGCCCCAACAACTATGACGACAAGTTCAAAGGGCCAGTGACAATGACCCAAGCCCTGCGTGAAAGCCGCAATATTCCTGCTGTTGTCTTGTCAGAGCAAATGGGCCGCGAGATTGTGCGCAAAGTGGCAACCGGCTTTGGTATCGAGAGCGACTTGGCGGCAGGGCCTGCTCTTGCGCTAGGCGCGTCAGAAAGCACGTTGCTTGAAATGACGGGTGCATACGCGGGTATCTTGAATGGCGGGTCGTCGGTCACACCTTACGGCCTGCTTGATCTACGGATGCAAGGCGACGCTGAACCGTTAATGGATAGTGCGGGCACTGGAATCGGTGAGCGCGTCATTCAAGAACATGCGGCACGAGAATTGACGTGGATGATGTCTCAGGTTGTGAGTGCAGAAGGCGGCACTGGCGGGCGCGCCCGCATTGACGGCTGGGAAATCGCAGGCAAAACAGGCACCACATCTGCTGCGCGAGACGCATGGTTCATCGGCTTTACAGGCGAATTCGTGACCGGCGTATGGATGGGTTATGACGACAACCGTCCGCTGAAAGGCGTGACGGGCGGTGGGCTTCCTGCCGATATCTGGCGCGAAACAATGACCCGCATGCTGGCAGGACGTACGCTTGTTCCGTTACCGATGGATGCGCCGTCAGGCACGGTATCAGCCGCGCCAATCATGGAAGGCGGCACAGGGCCAGTTGCACCTGACTCGCAGATCAACGATGTTGTGTTAAATATCCTGGGTGGGAATTAAAACGCGTCTTCAGCGCAGCGGTCGTAGACAAAAGCGTAGCCGTTCCAGACCATAATCAGCCCGTTGCCTTCTTTGCTGTTCAACAACATCGCACGCTCTGTCCAAACCTGATCGCCGCCCGAGCATTGCATGGTGTAAAGCGTCGCATCCATATCGTTGACGCTGACAGGCTTTGTCATGCGGCATTCGACCTCAACGCCGTAAAAGATGCCGTCTTCGATTTTCAGCGACCCGCCATCGACCCCGACAAGCGAACATTCCGCATTGGCAACCTGTTTATAGGTGCCATCAAACGGGCCTGCGAAGACAATCGCGGGGACAGCAAGGGCCAAAAGTGATTGGCCAATGATATGGCGAAGGTGTTTAGGTGGTTTCATCGCAAGGTCTCCAATCTAGGTCGGCCCTATGAATATAGGTCGATTGTCACTTGAATACGATAGTATCTCGGCGATATGCGATAACAGATTAACTAAGACGTGTTCTCCTATGGCGGGGCTTGTTACAAGACCTGAGCAATTTAACCAAAGGCGATGTCACGCGTATGTCTGATGAACTTAAGGCCCGCGGCAGGGTCGAACTTATCAAAGCCCGCAGCGAAAGCAGAACGCTCTACTGGATGGTCGCAATTTTCAGTTTCTTTGTGAACATGCTGATGCTTACTGGGCCGCTCTATATGCTGAACGTTTATGATCGGGTTTTGGGGTCGCGTTCGCTTGAGACATTGATCGCCCTCTCGGTTTTGGTAGCGTTCCTATATGGCTGTATGGGGATTTTGGATTTTGTGCGCGGCCGCGTGATGGGCCGGATTGGAGCACGGTTTCAGGCCCAAATGGACCGCCGTGTTTTCTCTGCTGCTTTAAAGGCCACGACATTGAACCGCGCGCCGCGTGAGGCTGCCACGGGTCTGCGCGATCTTGAGGCCGTTCAGCGTTTGATCACCTCTCCCGCCTTGATGGCCCTGTTCGATTTACCATGGTCACCGCTGTTTTTCCTTGGCATTTTTGTGTTTCACCCGCTGATGGGGGCCTTGGCCTTGGTCGGCGCGGTTGTTTTGATCTTTGTGGCGGTATTGAACCAAGCAACAACACGCACGCCGCTAGAGCGCGCGAATGCCACGTCATTTGCGTCCGAGACCCTTGGCGCGCAAATCCGGTCCGAAAGCGAGATGGTGCACTCACTGGGTATGCGCGGTGCTGCATTTGACCGCTGGCAGATCGCCCGTGGTGCCTCGCTGGATGCCACGATTGGTGCTGCCGATGCGGCAGGCACATTCACCGCACTGACCAAGGCGTTCCGCCTGTTTTTGCAATCAGCGATGCTGGGCCTTGGGGCCTATCTGGTGCTGCGCGAAGAATTGACACCGGGTGCGATGATTGCAGGTTCGATCCTGCTAGGGCGCGGCTTGGCCCCGATTGAAATGATCGTAAGCCAGTGGGCTGTGTTCCAAAAGGGGCGCGAAGGTTGGGGCCGTTTGTCTGTGCTTTTGGGGAATATTCCTGTTGAAAAGACACGCACAAACCTGCCAAATCCTGCCGCGCGTCTTGTCGCAGATCAGGTTACCATGCTGCCCCCTGGTGGCCAGCAAGCGACATTGCGCATGATTAGTTTTTCAGTCGAGCCTGGCCAAGCGGTTGGGATTATCGGCACATCGGGTGCTGGAAAATCGACGCTGGCGCGGGCATTAACGGGTGTTTGGAAACCTGCGGGCGGAAAAATCCGCCTCGATGGGGCGGCGTTGGATCAATATGATCCTGATGTTTTGGGCCAGCACATTGGGTACTTGCCGCAGCGCGTGCAGCTGTTTGACGGCACGATCAAAGAAAACATCGCCCGTATGTCGCTATCGCCTGATGACGCCATGGTGGTCACTGCCGCGAAAAAGGCCGATGCCCATGAGATGATCCTGAAATTGCCTGACGGCTATGATACCCGCGTGACTGCAACTGGCGGTCAGCTTTCGGGCGGACAAATTCAACGCGTTGGCCTTGCGCGGGCAATGTATGGCGATCCTGTTGTGCTGGTGCTCGACGAGCCGAACTCGAACCTCGACAACTCTGGCTCTGCTGCCCTCAACAAGGCAGTGCAGCAACAAAAAGCCGCGGGCGGCATCGTCTTTGTCATGGCCCACCGCCCCGATGCGATTTTCCATTGCGACACCCTCTTGGTGTTGGAAAACGGCACCAAACGCGCCTATGGCCCCAAAGATGACGTGCTACGTGAAGTCACAAAGAACCGCGACGAAATCGTCAAAGCGGCAGGCAAAGGCGCAGGTGTATCATGACAAACCAAGAGCAAGACCCGAAGAAACGGTGGTCCACACGCGGACCGATGACTGCTGGCCTTTTGGCACTGGTGCTGCTTGTGGGTGGGTTTGGCACATGGGCGGTGATGGCGCAGATTACGGGGGCTGTGATTACCTCTGGGCAGATCGAAGTCGACCGTAACAGGCAGGTCATTCAACACCCTGACGGGGGCGTTGTAGCCGAGATTTTGGTCGACGAAGGCGACACAGTTGCCGCTGGTGATCTGCTGATTAAGCTGGACGCAACGACGCTTCAGTCCGAGCTTGCGATCGTTGAGGGGCAGCTTTTTGAATTGATGGCCCGCCGTGGTCGTCTTGAGGCAGAACGTGACGGCATTGAAACCCTGACATTTGATCCGATCCTGATGGCTGCACCAACAGGGTCAGAGTTGATGGAAGGCCAAAGAAGACTGTTTGATGCCCGCCTTGAAAGCACAAAGCGCGCGACAGAACAATTGGACCAACAACGTGCGCAAATCGCGAGCCAATTGGACGGGATTTCAGCACAGCAGACAGCCCTCGACACCCAGAAAACGCTCATTAGCCAAGAGCTTGGCGACCAGCAAAAGTTGCTTGACCAAAAGTTGGTCCAAGCGAGCCGTGTCATGGGCCTGCAACGCGAAGAGGCAAACCTGCTTGGTCGCGTGGGCGAATTGACGGCCTCTGCCGCGCAAGCAGCCGAACGGATGACCGAGATCGATATTCAGGTCCTGACCTTAACGACGACACGCCGCGAAGAATCCATCACCCGACTACGTGCTTTACAATATAACGAATTGGAATTGTCTGAGCGCCGCCGCACGCTTGTTAGGCAGCTTGACCGTTTGGACATTCGCGCGCCCGTCTCTGGCGTCGTCTATGGTCTGCAAGTCTTTGCCGAACAATCGGTCATTCGCCCCGCTGATCCTGTCATGTTTTTGGTCCCCCAAGATCGCCCACTGGTGATTGCCACCAAAGTCCGCCCTGTGGACATTGACCAAATCCATCTTGGCCAAGACGTGATCCTGCGTTTTTCCGCATTTGACCAACGACGCACGCCCGAATTGCACGGCAAAGTCACGCTGGTCTCTGCAGATATTTTTCAGGATGAGGCGACGGGTATGGCATTTTATCAGGCTGAAATTCAGTTGAATGAAGGTGAGGCAACACGCCTGCCCGAAGATATGGTTCTGATCCCCGGGATGCCTGTTGAGGCTTTTGTGCGCACAGCAGACCGCAGCCCGATGGATTACCTTCTTAAGCCACTGGCGGATTATTTTGCGAAAGCTTTCCGCGAGTCGTGATTGCGCTTGCCACCGCGTCTGGATAGCCTCTGAACAAATGCAAATTGAGAGGCTTTCCAATGACCAGCGCGATTGAGACAAAACTTGCCGAACTTGGCGTCACCCTGCCCGACGCGCCCGCACCTGCGGCGAACTATGTGCCTTACGTCGTGGACGGCAACACCGTCTATGTGTCGGGTCAGATTTCGGCAGGTGCCGATGGCTTGATCCTCGGAAAGCTGGGCGAAGACCTGAGCATCGAGCAAGGTGCAGCGGCGGCAAAGCAGTGTGCGATCAGTTTGCTTGCGCAATTGAAAGCAGCCTGTGGTGGAGACATTGACCGTCTTGGCCGCTTGGTGAAACTGGTGGGGTTCGTGAACTCCACACCCGATTTTATTGACCAGCCGAAGGTTATCAATGGTGCCTCTGATTTCATGGTCGCAGCACTTGGTGAAAAGGGTCGCCATGCGCGGTCTGCTGTCAGTGCCGCGAGCCTGCCCTTTGGCGTCGCTGTTGAAATCGAAGCAATCTTTACAATCAAATGAAGCTGCCTGACGTTTTCCTGAACCGCCCTCTGGCGCACCGTGGCTTGCATGATATTGCTGCGGGTCGTGCCGAGAATAGTCTCAAATCCTTTCAAGCAGCAATTGATGACAATTACGGCATTGAGCTGGATTTACAGATATCGAGCGACGGCGTGGCCATGGTGTTTCACGACTACGGTCTTGCGCGATTGACCGCGGCCAAAGGGCCGGTGGCGCAACATACGGCGGCACAATTGGGTGACATTTCCTTGCTGCATGACGGGGGCGGTATTCCGACCTTGGCAGAGGTTTTGGCCTTGGTTGACGGGCGTGCGCCGTTGCTGATTGAAGTCAAGGATCAGGACGGCCAGATGGGACCGAACATTGGCCCCTTAGGCGAGGCGGCCGCGTATTGCTTACGCGGCTACAAAGGCCCGTTTGCCATGATGTCATTTAACCCACATGCCACGGCGGAAATGGCGCAACTGTTGCCAGACGCACCGCGCGGCATCGTGACGGATTCATATGTGGACGAGGATTGGCCCCTATTGCCGCAAGCCACGTGCGAGGCATTACGTGGCATAACGGACTACGCGCGAACGGGGTCTTGTTTTGTGAGCCACCAGTTTGATGATCTCGCGAGCCCGCGTATTGCAGAGCTTAAGGCCGAAGGTGCCGCAATCCTTTGTTGGACCATTAGGTCGGCAGAGGTCGAGGCGGAAGCCCGCAAAATCGCGGATAACATCACGTTTGAGCAGTACTTGGCTTGACGACGGGCGCCAAACACCCAAGTTACCTGCCATGAGCAGCCCGATTGAGATCAGCACACACGCAAGCATAACCGAGATCGGGCAAACCGATTGGGATGCCTGTGCTTGTCCTGAGGTTGGGCGGCCTGTTGATCCGTTCACGACATATCGCTTTTTGCAGGCGTTAGAAGAGAGCGGATCAGTTGGTGGGCGCTCTGGCTGGCAGCCACGCTATTTACGCGCGGTGCAGGATGGTTTGGTGATCGCGGTTGCCCCGCTTTATGCCAAGTCGCATAGCCAAGGCGAATATATGTTCGACCACAATTGGGCGCAGGCCTATGAGAACGCGGGCGGGAACTATTACCCGAAATTGCAAATCGCCGTGCCGTTTACACCTGCGACGGGTCGACGGTTTCTGACCCGCGAGGGTTTTGATGTGGTGGGCATGTCCGCGCTTGTTCAAGGCGCTGTGCAGATTGCGACCGACAATGAAGTGTCGTCGATCCACGCTACGTTCTGCACCGAAGCAGAGGCGTTGGCGGGCGCGGAATTGGGCCTGATGCCACGGATTGGCCAGCAGTTTCACTGGCTTAATGACGACTACAAAACCTTTGATGATTTTCTGGGCAGCCTGTCGAGCCGCAAGCGCAAGAACATCCGTAAGGAGCGTGCCTCGGCGCAATCCTTTGGCGGCGAGATTGTCATGCTGACGGGCGATCAAATCCAGCCTGAACACTGGGATTACTTCTGGCAGTTCTACCAAGATACAGGCGCGCGCAAATGGGGATCGCCTTATCTAAGCCGCGCGTTTTTCGATTTGGCACAAGAACGGTTGCGGAACGATATTCTGTTGGCGTTTGCCATGCGTGACGGTGTGCCTATTGCGGGGGCGCTAAATTTCATCGGGCGCGATACACTTTATGGGCGCTATTGGGGCTGTACCGAGCACCACGATTGTTTGCACTTTGAGCTGTGTTATTACACCGCGATTGACTATGCGATTGCCCACGGGTTGTCCCGTGTTGAGGCGGGTGCACAGGGCGAGCATAAGCTGGCGCGGGGGTATTTGCCCCACACGACCCATTCGCTGCATTGGTTTGGAGATGCAGGGTTTCGGGAGGCGATTGCGCGGTATCTCAAGGCTGAGCGCAACGCTGTTGACCACGAAATAGAGGTGCTGACCAGCTACGGCCCTTTCCGCAGAACACATGTAGAGGAACAGGAATGAGCGATATTTTGACAAACCGCGACACCGACCTCGCGCCACTCCTTGCCGCAGGCTGGGCAATGGTCGAGGGGCGCGATGCAATTCATAAGACATATGTTTTTCGGAACTTTATCGAAGCCTTCGGATTTATGACTAAGGCTGCCCTTTGGGCAGAAAAATGGGACCACCATCCCGAATGGTCCAACGTCTACAAGACCGTCGAGGTCACCTTAACGAGCCATGACGTTGATGGTCTTTCCACGAGAGACGTGAAATTGGCGGCGAAAATGGATAAACTCGCGGGAGAATAACATGACCGAATTAATGAACAAAGACATCTGGAACGGGAAATCGCTGGCCGATTTGATCACGCTGGAACTCTTGACGTCGATGATTGGCAGTGTTCTTTCCGCGATTGCGATTTTGGTGGTTGGGATGCTGGTCGGACGCTGGGCGCGCGGTCGGATTGTCCAGCTTGGGCAGACCAATCGGCACCTTGATGAGACGCTGTTCAACTTTCTGGGCAACATCGTCAGTTACGTTATTACGGGTTTTGCCTTCCTGTTTGTGCTAAATACTTTTGGCATTCAGACCACTTCATTTGTCGCCGTCATTGGTGCAGCAGGCCTTGCGATTGGTTTGGCGCTGCAAGGCACATTGTCGAATGTGGCGGCAGGTGTGATGATCATTTTCTTCCGCCCGATCAAGCTTGGTGATTTTGTCGAGGTGAGTGGGAAATCGGGCACTGTTAAAGCGATCACATTGAATTTTATCGAGCTGGCGTCGGTCGATAACGTGCAGATTATCATCCCGAACGCGCAAGTTTGGGGCAATACGATCACCAACTATTCAGTCTATAATACCCGCCGTGCCGAGTGGGTTTTTGGTGTGGGCTATGGAGCGAATTTGGCCGATGCCGAAAGGATTATCCGCGAGGTGATTACCGCCGATCCGCGCAGTCATGCAGAGCCCGAACCCTTTGTGCAGGTCAATGCGTTGAACGACAGTTCCGTCGATTTTCTGGTGCGGGTCTGGTGTGACCGACCCGAGTATTTCGCCTATCAGGCCGATATAAAGCGCAAGATCAAAGAGGCGTTCGACGTCGGTGGAATCGATATTCCGTTCCCGACGCGGACATTTGTGCGCGCCCCCGAAGAGTAAGCATTTACGACACCGCAGGCCACTGTCGTGTCGGATTCGCGCGGGATTTTTTGTATAACCTTTGTATACAATGCAAGCCAGAAGGGGAGAAATCCATGTCTGGTTCGGCCAAAATCCAATGCCTTGATGATCTGCGAAACCGCATCCTGTCGCTTGATATAGCACCCGGATCTGATCTCGATGAGCTGCGCCTTTGCGATCACTACGGCATTTCACGCACGCCTTTGCGGGAGGTTTTGCAGCGCTTGGCAGGTGAGGGGTTTCTCACACTGGCAGACAATCGCGGCGCAAAAGTTGCCTCGATGGATTTCGGCGTGATGCGGGTGTTTTTCCAAACCGCGCCGCTGGTTTACGCCAATATTGCGAGCCTTGCCGCCGAGAACCGCACGAGTGCCCAACTTGACGCGCTGCGCGATATCCAGTCCCGCTTTGCCCGTGCTGCGAAGTCAGGGCAAGCAGGCGACACCGCGCTGCATAACCACGCTTTTCATGCGCAGATTGGCGCTATGGCGCATAACCCCTATCTGGTGGCCAGCCTGAACCGTATGCTGATCGACCACACACGATTGAGCCAGACGTTTTACCGCCCCGCGTCCCCCGCAGAGACTGCGTTGGTGTCAAAAGCCAGCGATCAACACGACGCGATGATTTCCGCGTTTGAGGCGCAGGAACCTGCGCTTGCCATTGATCTGACGCTCCAGCATTGGGACTTGTCGCGCGACCGCATTGAACGGTTTGTGCGGCCAGACCCCCTCCCCCTTGATGTGATTTCAATGAAAGATCGGCGCCATGCAGTTTGAAGGTATCTACACCCCCGTCGTGACCCCCTATCACGACGATTTCAGTCTCAATGAGGACGCGCTGAAACAGACGATTGAGTTTCTGATCGAGAGTGGCGTGCATGGGCTCATTATCGCGGGCACGACGGGCGAATATTACGCACAGTCGATGGACGAACGCCTTGAGATGATGGACCGCGCGCCCGCTTTGATCGCGGGGCGCGTGCCGATGATTATCGGGACAGGCGCCATTCGCACCGAGGATAGTATCATCTATGCACTGGCCGCGAAAAAGGCGGGCGCAGATGCGCTTTTGGTGGCCACCCCGCCCTATGCCTACCCGACGGCCCGCGAGATTGCGCTGCATGCGCTGGCAATTGACAAGGCCGTGAACCTGCCTGTGATGCTCTACAACTATCCGGGGCGGATGTCGGTGAATATGGACGAAGAAACCCTTGATCGCTTGGGCCGCTCGCCGAATTTCTGCGCGATCAAGGAAAGCTCTGGCGATCCGAACCGCTTGCACATGCTCGCCCGCGATTACCCACAAATCCAGCTGTCGTGCGGCATGGACGATCAGGCGCTTGAGTTCTTTGCTTGGGGAGCGCGGTCTTGGGTCTGTGCAGGGTCTAACTTTGCCCCCAAGGCGCATATCGCGCTTTATCAGGCCTGCGCCGTTGACGGTGATTTCACCAAAGGCCGCGCGATTATGTCGGCGATGCTGCCGTTAATGCGCGTTCTCGAACAGGGCGGCAAATTCGTGCAATGCATCAAATACGGGCTGACCTTGCGCGGGATTGACGCGGGCATCGTGCGCCGTCCGCTGCAACCGCTCAACAAGGACGACAAGCGCGAATTGGCGCAAGTGATCCGCACCATGAACACCACAATTGCCGCCATCACAGGAGAGGCCCAATGACCGAATTGCTTTCACATGCCGAATACAAAGCGATTGCCGCCGAGTTGGATCCGCCCCGTGCGCCGTTTATCGACGGGAAGTTTCAGGCGGGGCGTGGCCCGAAAATGGCGACGATCAACCCCGCAACGGGTGACGTGATCTGCGAGATTGCGACCTGTAGCGCAGAGGATGTCGACCTTGCCGTGGCCCGCGCACGTGCCGCGTTTGACGAGGGGCATTGGGCGAAGATGCACCCTGCGGACCGCAAGGCTGTGCTGATTAAACTTGCGAAACTGATCCAGCGAAACGCGCGTAAGCTGGCCGTGATGGAGAGCCTTGATAGCGGCAAACCGATCCTAGATTGCGCGACGATTGATGTGCCCGAGACAGTGAACACGATCAAATGGCACGCCGAGGCGATTGACAAGATTTACGACCAAACCGCCCCTGCGGGTGACGACGCGATTGCGATGATCGTGCGTGAACCGATTGGTGTTGTGGCCGCGATCCTGCCGTGGAACTTCCCGTTGATGATGCTTGCGTGGAAGATCGGGCCAGCGCTTGCGGCGGGCTGTTCCGTGATTGTGAAACCTGCCGAGCAGACGACACTGACAGCGCTGCGCGTGGCCGAATTGGCGATGGAAGCAGGCCTGCCGCGCGGCGTGTTTCAGGTATTGCCCGGCGATGGCCCAACCGTGGGCGCGCCGCTTGGTCTACACATGGATGTGGACATGGTCAGCTTCACGGGATCGACAGAAACGGGCAAGCGGTTCTTGCGCTATTCGGCAGATAGTAACCTGAAAAAGGTCGTGCTGGAATGTGGCGGCAAGAACCCTGCCGTGGTCTTGGATGATGCCGAGAACCTCGACTCTGTTGCTGGCCATATCGTCAATGCAGCGTTCTGGAATATGGGCGAGAATTGCTCGGCCACCTCTCGTCTGATTGTGCAATCTGGCGTGAAATCGGCGTTGATGGAGCGGATCATTGCGCGGACCCGCGAGATGCGGGTTGGCGATCCTTTGGACCCAACGAACCACCTTGGCGCATTGATCGACGCAGAGCATTGCGCAAAGGTTGCGGGATATCTCAAAGGCACCGCGCTTGTTGGCGGCAAAGCCGATGGTCCGTTTGTGCAGCCGTCAATTTACGAGGTCAAAGCTGGCGACGCAAAGGCCACCGACGAAATCTTCGGACCGATCCTGAGCGTGTTCGAAGTGGCGAGTTATGATGAGGCAATTGCGGTGGCCAACGACACGCCCTACGGCCTCGCCGCTGCCGTGTTCACCGCCAACGGACGGCGCGGCATTCGTGCGGCACGCGACATCAAAGCAGGCACCGTGACGGTCAACTGCTATGGCGAAGGCGACATCACGACGCCCTTTGGCGGCTACAAACAGTCAGGCTTTGGCGGGCGCGATAACGGCGTGCACGCCCACGACCAATACACCGAACTCAAAACCATCTGGATCGACCTGACCGATCCCGCAGACGGGGACAACGTAGCATAATGGGGTTCAATATCTCTTACCTTGCGGCACAAGCTCCCATTCCAGTGCTTTTTGAGGCCTATCATCTTCAATCAGGGCAACAATCAGACGGACCGTTGCCCGAAGACGAGACATGGATGGCAACACTTGCCAATGACTGGACAATCTGGTGGGTCGCAAGGCCAGACGCGTTTTCGCTGAATATGATTAATCCACACCGTGCCGCAGGGTGCGCGCGCGCCCCAGTTTTCGCTGTTTCAATCGCGGAATCGAATATGAGCGCGAGTATCGCAAAATATTCGGCGACCTCCAAGCGTTGGAGCATTTCGCACGAAGGCGACAACCTCGAAAAGACCGCCATAAAGACGACAGGCAATCTTCCCAAAGATGTCATGGCACAGCGCGATGCAGTGTTTGCAGAGCAATTGCAGGCACCCGAAAATGTAGATGTCGTCTTTGATCTTCCTGCGCGTGTTGGAGACGCCATTTTCGCGTTTCGCTATGATCGCGTCATACCCGACACCGAAGTTATCCGTTGGGTACGTCCAACTCCAATGAACCCAAACCTAGGGCCGATGGCTCAAATTTTAGGAATAATTGCATGAGCGTTGATGCTGTTGGCACGGTTAGGCGTGGGCGCGGTGCGCGGCAGGCACAGCGCGCGATAAGGGACACGAAGATGCTGCCTGCGCTCAAGCGCAAGCTGCCAGTGACCGAGATGATGAACGCCGAGCAGGTGCTTAAAATCGACAACGCTTCGATGGATATTCTGGAGAACGTGGGCGTGCATTTCCGCGATGATATCGCGTTGGCCGACTGGAAGCGTGCAGGTGCCAAGGTTGTGGGCGAGCGGGTCTATCTTGATCGTGCGCTGGTCCGCGAGCTGATCTCGTCGATCCCAGCGACCTTCACCTACCACGCGCGGAACCCGAAGAATAACCTGCCGTTTGGCAATGATCACTCGATGTTTGTGCCGATGACGGGCGCGCCTTTCCTGCGCGATTTGGAGGACAAGCGCCGCAATCCGACGCTGGATGACCTTGCGAATTTTCATAAGCTGAGCCATATGCTCCCCGCGATCCATTCCTCGGCGCACCATATTGTCGAGCCCTACGATCACCCGATTTCGCAGCGCCATTTGCGCATCACCTATTCGTCGATGAAGCATTCCGACAAGACGTTTATGGGCATGACCACCAGCCCCCAAAACGCCGAAGACGTGATGGCAATGTGCGATATCCTGTTTGGTGCGGGCTATATCGACAGCCACCCTGTGGTGACGGGCAACTGCAACGGCAACTCGCCGCTGGTCTGGGACGAAACCATGCTGGGGGCGATGCGTGCATTTTGCAAACGAAACCAGCCTGTGCTCTGCTCGCCATTTGTGCTGGGCGGCGCGAATACGCCTGCCTCCGTCGCCCCCACCGTGGCGCAGCTGAACGCCGAGGCACTGTCCGCGCTGGCATATACGCAAGTCATCCGAAAAGGCTGTCCTGCGATCTACGGCCACTACCTGTCGACCGTGTCGATGAAGTCCGGCGCGCCGATGGCAGGCACCCCAGAGATCAGCTTGATGAATATGATGATCGGGCAAATGGCGCGGTTTTACGATGTGCCTTGGCGCACGTCGAATACGCTGGGCGGTGCGAAAACATTCGACGCGCAGGCGGGTTATGAGAGTGCGACGACCCTCATGGCGGTGATGATGTCGGGGGCCAATTACATCTGGCATTCGGCGGGCTGGAACGAGGCGGGCATGCATTGCTCGATGGCGAAATTCATCGTGGATGCAGAGCAATGCGCGATGGCCTACCGCATGGCTGAAGGCGTGCGCTGGGATGATTTCGACGAGGCCTTGCAAGCGGTGCGCGACGTCGGGCCAGGGGGGCATTATCTCGGTCACCCGCACACGCTAGAGAACTTCCAACGCGCGTTTTTCATGCCAGAGATGTTCGACAACAATTCGATTGAGCAATGGCAGGCGGAAGGGTCCGTCGAGATCAACGAGCGGGCGATCAAGCGGGCGAAGGATATGCTGGGCGATTACGAGGAACCCAAGTTGGACGCGGGCATCAATGAGGCCTTGTTAGACTATATTGCCCGACGCGAGCGGGAGATTCCTGCCGCAGATGCATTGAACCAAGATCTCTGATGCAGGTGCGCCGTCTGCCAGTTGATCCGGGCACTGCAGCGTGGGATGCGATTTTGCCCGCACGCGCAGATTACCCGGTATTAGACACGAAAATTACCGCGGATTGGCTGGTGATCGGAGCTGGGTTTGCGGGGCTGTCTGCAGCAAGGCGCTTGCGGCAATTACACCCGTCCGCCCGCATTGTTGTCCTTGAAGCCAACCGCGTGGCGACTGGACCGGCAGGGCGGAACTCTGGCTTTATGATCGATCTGCCGCATGATTTGTCGTCCAAGGACTATGGCGGTGCGTTGGACCGTGATGCAGCACAAACCGCCGAGAACCGCTTTGCGATCAAATTTGCGGCAGGGGCCGTGTTAGACTACGAAATGCACCCAGAAGCGCAAGTTTTGTCAGGCAAAATTAACGCCGCCGCAACCGAAAAAGGCCACCAGCATAACGCCGATTACGCAGTGCACTTAACCGCCATGAACGAGCCGTTTGAGATTTATGATGCAGCGCAAATGCGCGACATCACAGGGACCAGTTACTACCAATCGGGGTTGTTCACACCGGGCACGGCGATGCTGCAACCTGCTCAATATATTCGCGGGCTAGCTGCAGGATTGGCCCGTAATAGTATCGAAATTTACGAAAATTCACCTGTCACCAGCCTCACCAAAGGATGGACCGTAGCAACGCCAAAAGGGTCGGTAAACGCGCCGAAGGTGATCCTCGCTGTGAACGGTCACGCCGAGAGCTTTGGGCGGTTTCAAGGGCGGCTGATGCATGTGTTTACCTATGCGAGCATGACGCGGGTTTTGACGGATGATGAGCAGCGGAAGCTTGGCGGAGCCTCTGTTTGGGGCATTACCCCTGCCGATCCGCTAGGCACCACGGTGCGCAAAATCAACGGTGTGGGCGGTGCCCGATTGATCATCCGCAATCGGTTCACATTAGACTCTAACATGGAGGTTTCAAAGCGCAGGGTCGCCTCGGTCGGGGGTGATCATGACCGCGCGTTTACAGCGCGTTTCCCTATGTTAGACACTGTAGGCATGGAATATCGTTGGGGTGGCAGGCTCTGTCTAAGCCGCAACAACGTGCCTGCGTTTGGCGAGCAAGAAGAGGGTCTATTTGCGGCCTGCTGTCAGAACGGATTGGGCACTGCAAAAGGGACTTTGCACGGAATCCTCGCCGCCGACCTGGCGAGTGGTCATCAGAGCGACATGCTCACCCAAGTCATATCGCAAGACCCGCCCGCCAAAATGCCACCCAAGCCCTTCACGTGGCTTGGCGCCAATGCTGTGATGCGCTGGGGAGAGTGGCGGGCCGGAGCGGAAATGTAAACGCTCCGGCACCTGATCTTACATCGCGTCGAGAAGTGTCTCGCCTGCGGAAATCTCGCATGCGCCACGCACGATCTCTTCATTCAGGATCGTGACAACACCGTTTTCGACGAGCATCGAATAACGCTTTGAACGGTTCAGGAAACCCGCTGGTTCTGCTGTGAACTCCATTCCAATCGCTGTTGTAAATTCGGACATCGGGTCGCCAAGCATCGTAATGCCAGCGTCGCCTGCTCCCATGTCTTTTGACCACGCAGCCATAACAAACGGATCGTTGACGGAAACACAGATGACCTCATCCACGCCCTTCGCCTTGAACTGGTCAATCGTGCGCATAAAGCTTGGCACGTGAGCAGTAGAGCATGTGCCCGTGTATGCCCCTGGCAGGCCGAAAATCACGACCTTGCGGTCTTTGAGCTTATCACCAAGGCTGACGCCCTCTGGCCCAGCTTCGCCCATTTGCAGCAGTGTCGCGTCGGGCAATGTGGCCCCTGTCGTAATTGTCATATGTTTTTGTCCCTGTTTGGAATTGCGTCTCTCGCATTCTGCCATATAGGGTCTGCCCAAGCATAGACCAGCGGTAAGGAATATTTACATGGCACATATCGTCGTTATCGGAGCAGGTCAGGCGGGATCATCGCTTGTTGCTAAACTAAGAACCGAAGGGTTTGACGGCGAGATCACTCTTGTGGGGGCCGAACCTGTGCCGCCCTACCAGCGCCCGCCACTCTCCAAGGCGTACCTGCTGGGCGAGATGGCCGAAGAGCGGCTCTATCTGCGACCTGCTGCTTATTACGCTGAACACAAGATCACACTGCGCCTTGATACTCGCGCCGTGGATGTCGATGCGCAGGCGAAAACGGTGACGCTGTCGGATGGTCAAACGCTGACTTACGACCACCTTGCCTTCACCACTGGTGCACACCCGCGTACCCTGCCTGCTAAAGTTGGTGGGATGTTGGATGGCGTGTTCACCGTGCGCGATCTGAAGGACGCGGACACGATGGCCCCGCAGTTCACCGCTGGCAAAAAGGTGCTGATCATCGGTGGCGGTTATATCGGACTAGAGGCGGCAGCGGTTGCCTCCAAGCTTGGCTTGCACGTGACCCTTGTTGAGATGGCCGACCGCATTTTGCAGCGCGTCGCGGCCCCGCAAACCTCCGACTATTTCCGCGCCCTGCACAAGGCGCATGGCGTAGATATCCGCGAGGGTGTGGGCCTTGATCGGTTGCTGGGTGACAACCATGTCACGGGTGCAAAGCTCACTGACGGCTCCGAACTCGACATCGATTTCGCCATTGTCGGCGTGGGTATTGTGCCCGCCACGGTGCTGGCCGATGCAGCTGGGGTCACTGTTGATACAGGCATCGTGACCAACGCGCTTGGCCAAACCTCTGATCCACATATCTGGGCTGCTGGCGACTGTGCCACAGCACTTTTCAACGGCACGCAGATCAGGGTCGAAAGCGTCGGCAATGCCATCGATCAGGCGGAAATCGTCGCCAAAAACATGCTCGGCGCGAATACACCATACCTGCCCGCGCCGTGGTTCTGGTCGGATCAATACGACTGCAAACTGCAAATCGCGGGGCTGAATGTCGGCTATACGGATGTCTATGTGCGAAAGGGTGACGCGGAGGGCGCTGTGTCCCATTGGTATTACAAAGGCGAAGAGCTGATAGCAGTGGACGCAATGAACGACGCCCGCAACTATATGATCGGCAAGCGGTTGATCGAGGGCGGCAAAAGCCCCGCACCATCTATCATCACCGACCCTGCAACCGATATGAAAGCCCTCTTGCGCGCATGAGGATCATCGGCGGCACCCATCGGGGCACGACCCTTGCTGACGTTGGCGCAGGCGATGCGGCAGCGCATTTGCGGCCCACGTCAGACCGTGTGCGCGAGAGCCTGTTCAACGTGCTGCAAGGTGGGCGCTTTGGCGAAAGTATCCGTGGCGCAAAGGTGCTTGACCTGTTCGCCGGCACTGGGGCTTTGGGGCTAGAAGCGCTTTCGCGCGGCGCGGCGCATGTGACCTTCATCGACAACGGCAAGGCGGCGCAGACCCTCATCCGCGCGAATATCCAAAAGCTAAAGCGGCAATCTGACACCACACTTCTGACCTCAGACGCCACCCAAGCGCCAAAAACAACAGCCCCCGCTGGCCTCGTGTTTCTCGACCCACCATACGGGATGCAGCTTGGGCCAAAGGCGCTGGCAGCGGCGAAATCAAACGGCTGGATCGGGTCCGATACCTTGATCGTCTGGGAAGAAAACGCCGCCCAAATCGCACCTATCGGTTTCACCGTTCTGGATGCGCGCCGCTATGGACAAACATGGGTGACCCTCATGAAAGCGCGCGCTTAGCCGTAAGTCGGGTGAAACTTGCCAGAGGGCGACAATGTGAAGATATCACAGCCATCCGCCGTGATCCCAATCGAATGCTCGAACTGCGCCGACAACGATTTATCGCGGGTCACTGCGGTCCAGTCGTCGGCCAGAACCTTGGTCTCTGGACGGCCAATATTGATCATCGGCTCGATTGTGAAAAACATGCCCTCTTCCAGAACAGCGCCTGATCCCGCGCGCCCGTAGTGCAAAACATTGGGCGGCGCGTGGAACACACGACCCAAACCATGACCACAGAAATCGCGCACAACGGACATGCGCTGGCTCTCGGCATAAAGCTGGATCGCGTAACCGATATCACCAAAAGTATTGCCTGGCTTCGCGGCCTCAATCCCCTTCATCAGGGCGTCATGTGTGATCTGGATCAGGCGCTCCGCCTTTCGGTTAGGCTTTCCCGCGACATACATGCGCGAGGTGTCACCAAACCATCCGTCCACAATCACGGTCACGTCGATATTCAAAATATCGCCATCTTTCAGGATCTTATCACCGGGAATGCCGTGGCAAACCACGTGATTCACCGAAATACAACTCGCGTGCTGATAGCCCTTATAGCCAATTGTCGCCGAAACCGCGCCCGCATCCTCAACCCATTTGGTGATCAAACGATCCAACTCAGCCGTCGTTTGCCCTGGAAATACATGGGCCGCGATATCGTCTAAAATCTGTGCGGCCAGACGGCCCGCGCCATGCATACCTGCAAAATCAGCCGCTTCATAAATGCGGATTCCATCTTTGGTCAAACGGCCTTTTTGCGTGTTCACAATCAAATTCCCTCTTATGCTTGCCCGCGACATAAGCCTAAACGGCCTCATAAACCAGATGCAACCACTTGGTTTTTTCCGAGCCTAAATATGCCCGCCGGAGGCGTCTTGAAACGGGATCGTCCGCCTGATGGTCACGCCATTGGGATCAATCGCGCAATCGAACACCAAAACCTGCACGCCAGCTTCGCGGGCCAGATCAAACCCCCGAGCATAGGCGGGATCGATGTCCGCGCTCAGGCTAAGTGCCGCGCAATCGGTCCTTTGAACCAAGTATAACATCACAGCGCGGTGACCTTCCGCCACCATCTGCGACAAGGCACAAAGGTGTTTCGCCCCACGCGCTGTCACGCAATCGGGGAACTCCGCAAGGCCCGCCCTGCGCATCAGAGTGACACTTTTGACCTCGACATAGGTATCCGCACCCTGCCCGCTCAATAGAAAATCAATGCGGCTACCCTCTGCATACTTCACCTCTGGTCGCACCAGTTCATAGGGCGGCAACCCCTCCACCGCGTGATCCATCAACGCCGCTTTTAGCGCCTTATTGGGCACGGATGTATCAATCCCTGTAAAATGCCCATTCTCATGATCGACCAAGCGCCAACCATATTTCAACTTTTTCTTAGGATCGTCATTCGGCTCCAGCCAGATCTTCATCCCCGCATCGGCCAAACCCAACATCGATCCCGGATTCGGGCAGTGCGCCACCACCTCGCGTCCGTCGGGCAAGGTCACATCCGCCAGAAATCGCTTGTAACGGCGGATTAATCGGGCGGGGATAAGGGGTGTGGCAAATTCCATATTGCGATCTATAACAAAGCAAACCCAACAGGAGAACCGCCATGAGTAACCCCACCGCCGCGATGCTTGTAATTGGCGACGAAATCCTGTCGGGGCGCACCCGCGACGCCAATATGTATCACCTTGCAGGGCAGTTGACCGCAATCGGTATCGACCTCAAAGAAGTCCGCGTTGTATCTGATGATGCCCCCGCGATTGTCGCTGCGGTCAAGGCGCTCAGCGGCACCTACACCCATGTCTTCACCAGCGGCGGCATCGGCCCAACCCATGACGACATCACGGCCGATTGCATCGCCGCGGCATTTGGCAAAACCATCGACGTACGCGCCGACGCGGCAGCACTGCTCTCGGCGCATTACGCAAGTACGGGCAAGGAATTCAATGCCGCCCGCCAGCGCATGGCACGTATCCCTGCGGATGCGATCCTGATTGAAAACCCCGTCAGCGTTGCACCTGGTTTCACGCTTGAAAACGTGCATGTCATGGCAGGAGTGCCGTCGGTGTTCACCGCTATGGTCGCCTCGGTTTTGCCAAACCTCACAGGCGGCGCACCGCTTTTGTCGCAATCCTTGCGCGTTGTGCGCGGCGAGGGTGATATCGCGGGGCCACTGGGTGAATTTGCGGCCCGTCACCCTGCCCTTTCAGTCGGCTCCTATCCGTTCCAAGATAATGGTGTTTACGGTGCAAACCTCGTAGTGCGCGGTCAGGATAAAGCGGCCCTGAATGCCGCGATGGCAGAACTGTCCGAAATTTTCCCAGCATGACACTGCCAACCGCTGCCACCCTTTACTACGTTGTCGACACCACTTGGCCCGCCGCCGAAAAGATAGCTTGTGGTCCTTTTACCCTGCGCCGTGGATTGGGCGCAGGTAGCAGAGTGAGCGCGGCTACCGCCAACGCCCCTGCAAACAATGACGAGATCGCAACTGCTGCCAAAGCTATGGGCGAAATGGGTCAACCAGCGCTTTTCATGATCCGCGACACCGATGCGGACCTCGACGCGCAACTCGAAAACATCGGTTATCTCATCAAAGACCCCGTGACCCTTTACGCCGCCCCAACCGCCACGATGACCACTACGCGGCCACCGCATAAGACGGTTTTCACCGCTTGGCCGCCGCTCGCCGCACAGGTGGAAATATGGGCTCTGGGGGGGATCAACGCCGCCCGCCTTGCTGTGATGGACCGTGCCCCTATGCCCAAAACCACGCTGCTTGGTCGCACCCACGACAAACCCGCAGGCACCACTTATGTCGGCATGTCGCACGGCTGCGCGATGCTCCATGCGCTCGAAATCGGAAGCGCGTTTCGCAGGCAAGGCTTGGCCGCCAACATGACCCGTGCCGCCGCATTTTGGGCCGCCGACAACGGTGCTGACTTCCTCACTTTGGTCACAACAAAGGTGAACGCAGGCGCAAATGCGCTCTACACTTCCCTCGGCATGACGGTTGTGGGACACTACCATTATCGTTTCAAATCAGAGTGAGCGCCCACGTGACCGATAAACCTACTGCCCTAGACCTGCCAATGGCCGATCCACTGCCTGCCGCGAACCAAAAATATTTTGATGTCTGCCAAGAAAAACTTGGCATGATCCCAAATGTTCTGCGGGCTTATGCGTTTGATGCAGAAAAGCTCGATACATTCTCGGCGCTGTATAACAATATCATGCTCGCGGACTCAGGCCTCTCGAAGCTAGAGCGCGAGATGATCGCAGTAACGGTCTCTTCCATCAACAAATGTTATTACTGCCTGACGGCCCATGGTGCCGCTGTGCGGCAGCTTTCGGGTGATCCGAAACTGGGTGAGATGCTGGTGATGAACTGGCGGGTCGCCCCCTTGGATGCGCGGCAAACGGCGATGCTTGGCTTTGCTGAAAAGATGACTGTGGCCAGTGCGGCTATTGTGGAAGCTGATCGCGACACCCTGCGCGGCGTTGGTTTTTCCGAGGCCGATATCTGGGATATCGCCGCCACCGCCAGCTTTTATAACATGACGAACCGCATGGCCTCGGCTGTCGATATGCGCCCGAACGACGAATATCATAGTCAGGCGCGATGAAGCTCGCAGTCCTCACTTTCTTTGGCGCATTGTGGGCATCATTTGCGGCCTCACAAACACTCAACTTTCCGAGCAATGCCACCCTTTTGCGTGAAACAAGCAGCGCGGTTGACAGCTACGCGATGCCCATCGGTCCTTGGGTCGCTGGCGGGTTGCCCGTCAAAACCGAGGAAGGGCACCTGACCCAACAAGCGTGGCGCATTAGCGCGACAGGTCTCACCTCACTTCAGCTGGTCCGCCCTGTCCGCGAGCAATTGCGCAACGACGGGTTTGAAATCCTGTTCGAATGCAAAGACCAAGCCTGTGGCGGGTTTGATTTCCGGTTTTCGACGCCTGTCTTGCCGCCCCCCGATATGCAGGTCAATCTTGGTGACTTTCGGTATTTGGCCGCAAGTCGCGACACGGATGAGGGCGCTGAGATCATAAGCATCATTGCAAGCAGGTCAGCCAATGCAGGATTTGTTCAAGTCACGCGAGTTGGGGCGGCGGCAGAGACGGTTTCTGAAGCAACGGCACAGACACTACGCGCATCCCCCTCATCCGTGCCGCCAACAGATTTTGCGGCGTCACTTTCAGAAACTGGACACGCCATTCTATCAGGGCTCACGTTCGAAACGGGGTCTTCGCAATTGGCTGATGGTTCGTTTGACGCGCTGCAAGCTTTGGCCGATTATCTCGCCGCGCAACCCGATTTAAGCGTCGCCCTTGTCGGGCATACGGATGCATCTGGATCGCTAGATGGCAACATTGTAATTTCCAAACGGCGTGCAGGATCCGTTTTGGAAAGACTGGTGTCGGACTATGGCGTCGCACGCAGGCAATTAGATGCACAGGGAATGGGGTACCTGTCGCCCATTGCCAGCAACCAAACGCAAGAAGGCCGCGATGCAAACCGTCGGGTTGAAGTGATCGTCACATCCACACAATAGATTCAAGCAGCTGACTTTTTTAGCCCATCTTCAGTGGGTGGCGGCGATGGTTCGGACCAAATGACCAGTCGGGCACGCCCGGCTTCTTTCGCGGCGTAAAGCGCCTGATCAGCGCGAATCAAATGGGCGTCGAGTGATACGTCTGGTTCGATCAAGACAGCCCCCATCGAAAGCGTTATCGATAAATGCGCCTCTACACCCTCGGCGCGAAATGGGATGGGTTGCCCCAACCGACCCGCAATAACACGCGCTTGCTCGATTGTTGCACCTGCGAATAAAACCGCGAATTCCTCTCCGCCGATGCGGCCCGCAACGTCAATCTCTCTCAGGTTCCACTTCAGCCGATGAGCGATTTCCTTGAGGCAAACATCCCCAACCGCATGGCCATAGACGTCATTCACCCGTTTGAAATGATCTGCATCCAATAGAATTAAAGTGCCACAAGCGGACTCGTCCAAGCGCATCTGAGCCAGTTCCATAAACGTGCGGCGATTGTTCAGTCCAGTGAGTCCGTCTTTGCGCGAGAGCAAAGAAAGGTGTTTTTGAAACCGGATTTGATAGCGCGTGACGAACGTCACGAAAACAATGAATGGACCACCAACGAAAAACGCATGTGCGCCGTAATAAAGAAGTGAATAGTCCAGACTATCAACCGTCATATAGGCAAAGCCGATATTTGCGAGCCAAATCATAGAAATCCATAGCACGATATGTATCACCACACTTAGGGCGCTAGACGGTGCCAAGATACGGAACAATTTGTTCATACAGATTCCTTCTGCACGAACCATAAATCAGAAGTATTGATGCAGTTTTAACGCCCAAAAACAAAAAAGCGCGGCCACTAGGGCCGCGCAAGTCAGGTGAATAACACCGTTGGGAACTGTTGAGTGCTACCAGATATCAGGCCCTTTATCGGCCAAGGCATGCACGAGAAAATCAATAAAGGCGCGGACTTTGGGCTGCGTAAAGCGGCCCGGCGGATAGACCGCATAGATGCCTTGGGTCTCGACGGGCAGATCAGGGATCGCCTCTTCTACAAGGCCTTTGGCCAGCGCATCCGCATATAAGAAGCTTGGCAAATAAGCGATACCAAGACCGCCGACACAAGCGTTCAACAACGATTGACCGTCGTTGACCGTCAGCCAGCCAGCCGTGCGCACTTGCCGCTTTTCACCCGAGGGCGCGGTCAGTTTCCAAACAGCAGAGTTCGCTTGGTTGGAATAATGCAGCAGCTTGTGATCGTTCAGATCGTCGATCTTTTCAGGGCGACCATGCTTTGCAAAGTAGCCAGGGCTCGCGATCATCCGCTTTGTGGTCTCGGTCAATTTGCGTGCTTTCAGGGTGCTGTCTTCCAGCTCCCCAATCCGCACGGCCATTTCGAAACCTTCAGAGATCAGCTCAACATAGCGATTGTTGAGAACCATGTTAACCGTGATATCAGGAAATTCTGTCAGGAAGTCGCCAAGCACAGGAGACAAATGGTTCACCCCGAAATCCGTCGCCACAGAGATGCGCAGTAGACCCGAAGGTGCTGATTGCATCGAGGTGACAAGCGCGTCCGCTTCACCTGCGTCATTCAGAACACGACGTGCGCGATCATAATATGCGAGGCCAATTTCAGTCGGGCTGACACGACGTGTCGTCCGGTTCAAAAGACGCGCACCAAGGCGGGCCTCAAGCGAGGAGACGTGCTTTGAAACGGCGGATTTCGAAATCCCCATCTTCTTGACCGCATCTGTAAATCCACCTTGATCCACAACTGTGGCGAAGGCTTCCATTTCGGTGAGGCGATCCATGCTCGCTCCTCTGCAACTCATTATTCGTTGGGATGAGGTTTGACGGTCAAATCAGGCAGGAATGGGACGCTGGCGCGACAATACGGGGGATTTGTGAGGCACTGTTCGCGGTGGGGAAACACGCAACCCCTTATTTCATTGGTTATAGCAACAATTCGGCAATCGTGATCCAGATTGGGAGCGTCACCGCTCCCAATAAAGTTGATTGTGCCACCAAGGTCGCGACCAGCTCGCGACTGGCCCCGAATCCCGCCGCCAGCACGTGGGCCGCAGAGGCTGTGGGCAGCGCTGCAAACACCACAAGAACCGTTCCAATCGCTGGTGGGATCTGCAAAGCAATGCAACCTATGAGCGTGATGGCAGGCAGGGCGATCAACTTAATTGCACAGATCGCCCCATTGAAACGGTCTAATTTGGCCAAAGCCCGCCAGTTCATCGTCGCCCCCACCGAGATGAGCGCAATCGGGATCGCCGCTGCCGCCAACATCTGAAGCGGGCTTAGGATGATTGCGGGGATCGATAGCCCCGTGAGCCCGACAATCACACCTGCGACCGAGGCAAGTAGAAACGGGTTCATCGCAACCCGTTTGACGCTCGCCCAAAGCCCAAGGCTGCCGCCCCGCGACAAGGCCGAGACCGCAAAGATATTCGCCACAGGCACGGCCAAGCCAATGGCCACCGCCATCTGCGCCTCATTCGCGCGGCTCAATGTGCCCACCGCGACCAAGGCAATCGCAGAGTTGAACCGCCACGCCGTTTGCCATGCGCCTGCGAAATCGAGAAAGCTAGCGGGCCCGATGCGCCGCGCGAACAGACCCAAGAGCAACCCCGCCAATAGAATCGCCCAAACCGCAGGGGCCATGCGCAAAAGGTTCGCCACCTCAATTGGGCGGCTCGCTGCGGACACAAACAGAAGTGCGGGAAATAATATCTCGAAATTGAGCTTATCGAGCCCCTGCCAAGCGTTGACCGACAAACGGTTCCGCACGAGCCCACCCAAGATCACCATGAGAAAGCTGGGGCTCAGGCCCAAAAGGATCGTCAGAAATACCATCGCGCAAGGTCCAAGGTTGGGTAGCACTCCTTAGACCGCGAAACCACGTCCCTCGCAAGGCAGCTTAGATCGTTGCGGCAAGCCTTGTGCCCTGATCAATCGCCCGCTTGGCGTCCAGTTCAGCAGCCACATCCGCCCCCCCGATGACGTGGCAAGTACGCCCCGCCGCGATCAAGGCATCGGCAAGCGAGCGTTCAGGTACCTGCCCTGCGCACATTACAACCGTATCTACGGCGATCAGCGTCGGGTTCTCACGCGCCTCGCCGTAGGACACATGCAGACCTTCTGCATCGATACGCTCGTAATTCACGCCACCGATCATCTTGACGTTTTTCATTTGCAACGCGGCGCGGTGAATCCAGCCCGTCGTCTTGCCGAGGTTCTTGCCCAGCTTCTGCGTCTTGCGCTGCAACAACGTCACTTCGCGCACAGGCGCATCAGGCTTCGGTCCTGCAGGGCTCACACCGCCACGCTCCACCTCAGGATCAGCCACGCCCCATTCGGTCAGCCACGCCTGCAAATCCTCGGTCAGGCTGTCGTCCGTCACCAGATACTCGGCCACATCAAACCCAATGCCACCCGCACCAATAATCGCCACGCGCTTGCCAACCGATGCTTTGCCACGCAGCACGTCAATATAAGACAGCACATTTGGCCCGTCCTGACCCGCAATCCCTGTGTCACGCGGTGCGACACCTGTGGCAATCACCACCTCGTCAAAGCCTGCCAAAGCCGCAACATCCGCCACAACACCAAGCCGCAGGTCAATGCCGGCGGCCGCCACCTGTGCCCGATAATAATCCACCAAGCCCCAGAACTCTTCCTTGCCTGGCACCTGCTTGGCCATATTCAACTGACCGCCAATCTCGCTGGCTTTGTCGAAAATACTTACCTTATGGCCGCGCTCGGCTAGCGCCAAAGCGGTCGAAAGACCCGCAGGCCCAGCACCGACAACAGCAACGGTCTTGGGCGCAATCGCAGGCGAGAGAACCAAATCCGTCTCATGACAAGCACGCGGATTAACGAGGCATGACGACATCTTACCGCTGAACGTATGGTCCAAGCATGCCTGATTACACGCAATACAAGGTGCGATCATCGCCGCCTGCCCAGCTTGCGCCTTGGCGACGAAATCAGGATCGGCAAGGAACGGGCGCGCCATGCTCACCATGTCGGCGCAACCTTCGGCCAAGACATCCTCGGCCACCTGCGGTGTATTGATGCGGTTCGACGTGATAACAGGGATCGACACCTCGCCCATCAGCTTCTTGGTCACCCAAGAAAAGGCACGACGCGGCACGCTCGTCGCGATTGTCGGAATGCGGGCCTCGTGCCAGCCAATGCCCGTATTCAGGATCGTCGCCCCCGCCGCCTCGACAGCCTTCGCCAATTGCACAACCTCGGCCCACGTCGAGCCATTCGGGATCAGGTCGATCATCGACAAACGGTAAATCAGAATGAATTCCGCACCGACCGCCTTACGGACGCGGGCCACCACCTCAACTGGCAGGCGCATGCGGTTCTCGTATGATCCGCCCCATTCATCGTCGCGCTTATTAGTATGTGTCACGAGGAACTGGTTGAGGAAATACCCCTCCGAGCCCATCACCTCGACACCGTCGTAGCCTGCCTCTTTGGCACGAACAGCGGCAGTCACGATATCAGCGATCTGCTTTTCGATCCCTTCAGCATCCAGCGACTTGGGCGCAAACGGAGAAATCGGGGATTTCACGGCCGAAGCAGACACACAGTCAGGCGAATAGGCATAGCGGCCCGCGTGCAAAATCTGCATCGCGATCTTGCCACCTGCATCATGCACTCGGTCAGTTACAATTTTATGGTTCGCAATATCCGCGTCAGAAAAAAGCCCAGCCGCTCCCGGAAAAACGCCACCCTCGCGGTTCGGCGCCATGCCTCCCGTCACCATCAGGGCTACACCACCACGGGCACGGGTCGCGTAAAACTCGGCGACGCGGTTCCAATCCTTGGTCTCCTCAAGGCCAGTATGCATCGACCCCATCAGAACGCGGTTTTTGAGCGTGGTAAAACCCAGATCAAGCGGGGCAAGCATATGCGGATAGCTGGTCATGTCGTGGCTCCTCCAAAGAACAGGCTCACATTGGGCGAAGTTTACGCACAGGTCACTTAAAACCCAGCGTCACCTGCCTTCTTCTGATCAAAAAATACCTCGGGGGTCTGGGGGCTGGCCCCCAGCACGTTCAGCTTGTCTCGACGCAGTGCCTGCGAAAGGCGCTTTTCAGCAGATCAAGCTCTTCGCGCAGCAACCCCATCTCGGCGCGAATATCCTCGGCCAAAACTTCGCCAAACAGCAACGCGAAACTATTCAACGTCATACCCGTCTTTTCGTCCGAGATAATAAAGGTCTGCACCCCGTCCGACATCAGGTTCGCAGGAATAGGCACATGAACAAGCCAGCCCTTAAGCTCTTTGGCTTCTTTAACTTCGACACCGTCAATCGCCTCGCCCAAATGCGTCACGCGCAGCTGCGGCGCATCGGTTCCAGCCCCCGTCAGGACGCCTTCCCAAATGCCGGCATAAAGGCGCGTTTTGGTCAATGTGTAAGTTGTCATGGCTCAGCTCTCCCTCGGCGCGATCAGATTTCGGCGCGCGGATAACGGCAAAATGTCAGGTCGCGTATTGTCACTTGGTTCATCTCTGGGCTCTCGAAAATCAGATCAAGCCACATGCGTTCAACGCGCTTTTCATTGATATCGGAATAGCCCAGATCGAATTCGACCATCACCTCTGGCTCACCCAGCGGCAATTCCAACACGAGCTGCTCTGTATTGGGGCCGTGCTTGATGTTCAGGCGGGCGAAAATCTCGATGGATTTCTCAACTTCGATGATCAGATTGACACGCACTATATGGCGACGCTGCAATCCCTCACAGGCACTAGCAGGTGCATCAATCACCAGCGACAAAAAGCTACCGTCAAAACGGAAAACATCCATGCGCAAGCCAAAGGGTGCCAAATCCTGTTCGCGTGTATTGCGCACTTGGCGCAGGGTCAGTTCGCTGATTTTGCAATCGTGAAAAATCGTGACCTCATCGCCCAGCGCGGTTTTACTAGGCACAGCGGCCATGCCTTTGCGGCCCAAACGACCACGCCACAATTGCGGCCGCCAAGACCATTCCGTACCACCAGGGCGCGAAAAGGCATTTGACCCAATGCGCGGCAAAGCCAAACGGCTGTCGGCCACATGCATCAACTCATCAACCAAGGCCCGCAATTGGCGGGCGCGATGCCGCTGGTTGCGCAAAGTGTCGAGGTCGGCATGAGTAGCTTTACGCGCAGCCAGCTTCCAACGCCGAACCGCGCCACGCTGCAACAAACGCCCAATCAGGCTGTTCCCTTCCGCTGCCATACTCACATTCTTCTTCTTACATGCACCTCACGGAGATGCCTTATACTCTTATCTGCCAAATCACGGCGGAAAAGGAAACAAATCTTAGGTCGCGGGTTGGGAATTGGCTGCAATCAGCGCCTTGACGGCCTGCTCAAGCAGCGCGGCACCAGCGTTATCGTTCAGCGGGGCAGCGTCCAGACCGCGCACCGAGATCGTTGCCAACCGTCCTGCGATATCAAGAAACGCGCGCCATTCGGATTCTTGTGCCCCTTCAATATGGGCAGGGGCCTTATCGCGCAGATAAACTGCAACATGATCATCAAGCTCCCGTATCTCGATGACTTTCACCGTATCTGCCTCGCCACTGCGACTTAAGACGACGGGACCGTTGCCCCCCCTCAAATAGTCAGCAAAGCCAGCCGCATCTTGGCCCACAATTGCGCTTTGCTCTGGTCCAAACTGAATCGTTGTCAGCGCAGACATCGCAACCGCCGCGCCCTCAACTTCCAACGTCGAACATGGCGCAAACATTGCAAACCCACGTTTCGGGCTGCTTGAATCCGGATCAGCACAGAAACCAACTGGACCAACGGCCCGCACGGTTCCATCAAACATTTCAAGTGAAGTTGCCGCGGGCGTCACCCCGCCAGGCAATGCTTTCAACAAGGCGTCAGACTCTAATCCCGAACAGCCAGCAAGGGCGATCACCGCCCCTGCAACACTCATTTTTGCGAAAAGCATTGAGATCACAAATCCATATAGACGTGGGTCTCGGCCTTTGCGCCCGGATGGGTCACAGCACCAAGACGTGTAGACCCCACAAGTTGCGCGTATTTCCACAGCGCACCGGACGCATAGTTGGTTGGCTTTGCACCTGTCCAAGCCGCACGGCGTGTTTCCATTTCCTCGTCGGAAATATCGACAGAAAGCTCACCCGAAATCGCGTTCATCGTGATGATGTCGCCATCTTTCAGCAGGGCAATCGGACCACCATGCGCGGCCTCTGGGCCTACGTGACCCACACAGAACCCGCGTGTCGCACCAGAGAAGCGACCATCCGTGATAAGCGCCACTTTCTTGCCCATGCCCTGACCAGAGAGAGCCGCCGTCGTGGACAACATCTCGCGCATACCGGGGCCACCGGCGGGGCCTTCGTTGCGGATCACAAGCACTTCGCCCTCTTTGTAGATGCGGGCTTTTACAGCGGCAAACGCCTCTTCTTCGTTCTCGAACACGCGTGCTGGACCAGTAAATGTCTGTTCCTGCGTCGACATACCCGCAACCTTCACAATCGCGCCTTCAGGGGCAAGGTTGCCCTTCAGGCCAACAACGCCGCCTGTGCGGGTGATTGGTGTCTCGACTGGATAGATCACGCGGCCATCGGCCTCGCCTTTGATCAGGTCAAGCTCTTCACCCATCGTGCGACCAGAAGCCGTCATGCAGTCTTCGTGCATCAGGCCAGCCTTGCGCAGTTCCTTCATCACAACAGGCACGCCACCTGCTTCATAAAGGTCTTTGGCCACATACTGACCTCCTGGTTTCAGGTCGACGAAATACGGCGTGTCGCGGAAAATGTCGCAAACATCGGACAGATCGAAATCAATGCCAGCTTCATGGGCAATCGCAGGCAGGTGCAGACCAGCGTTGGTAGACCCACCCGTACAAGCCACAACACGCGCCGCGTTTTCAAGCGACTTGCGTGTCACAACATCACGCGCGCGGATGTTCTTGCCAATCAGGTCCATGACAGCACGGCCAGAGGCGATCCCATATTGGTCGCGGCTCTCGTACGGCGCTGGCATCCCAGAGGAATTGAGCAACGCAAGACCAATCGCTTCGGACACACAAGCCATCGTGTTAGCGGTAAACTGACCACCACAAGCACCCGCAGACGGGCACGCAATCCGCTCCAGCGTATGCAGCGCCTCGTCGGACAGATCACCGTTCTGGTGGCGACCAACGGCCTCGAACATATCTTGTACGGTCAAATCACGACCGATGTATTCCGCAGGCACATCAGCACCCGCATGCACACGACCCGGAAGGATCGAGCCACCGTAGATGAACACCGACGGCACGTTCAAACGGACCATCGCCATCATCATACCAGGCAGCGATTTGTCGCAGCCGGCCAGACCAACAAGCGCGTCATAGCCATGACCGCGCATCGTCAACTCCACGGAATCAGCAATCGCCTCGCGGGACGCGAGCGAAGAACGCATTCCCTCATGACCCATCGCGATCCCGTCGGTGACGGTGATCGTGGTGAATTCGCGCGGGGTGCCGTAGCCCTGCTTGACGCCCATTTTCACGGACTGCGCCTGACGGTTCAGCGAGATGTTGCAAGGGGCCGCCTCGTTCCAACAGGTCGCCACACCAACGAAAGGCTGCGCAATCGCTTCTTCATCAAGACCCATCGCGTAGTAATAAGAACGGTGCGGCGCGCGGCTCGGACCTTCTGTTACGTGACGGCTAGGCAGGGTGGATTTATCGAATTTGACCTTAGACATGGAGCGATCCCTATGAAAAACTGTTGCCGTTTGTGTAAATAACGGGCGTCCTACGCACAAGTCGGAACTGTCGTTACTTGCTCGCCGAAATTCGACACGCAAAAAGAGCAGGAAAATCACAATTTTGAAAACGCGCGGCGGCGTGCTTCTAAAGGGTGTCACGTTATTAGTGTCACAACGATCGTCACGTTTTTAGTGGCATACTTTTTTACTAAGTAATTAATATTGAACGGATATTTTAAGTCTCAGCAACCGCACGGCTTTAGTCGATATGAAACACTTGTGGAATCCTGCACCAACTCATCTCAAAAACCTCTGCCAAACACCTTTGGCAGGCGGGGTGAATGAAACCGTCTAACTGGCATTTTGCCAGACGGGAGACCTTTGCAACAAAGGCAATTCTCGACGCCTTTGACAACGTGGTCACTGGGATGTCTGACGAAACGGACTCCACCACCCACGATATCGCCGCGGGTATGACGTTTTTTGCGCAATTCGTCGCCCGCAAAGCCCTCAATCTTGTCGTGATACCTTTGCGGCGGGTGGGCTACCTGCGCCATTTCACGAGTAGCCCCCCTATTGCCGATTGAATTTTCAGGAGCGGCTTACCGTTTTGGACATGGGACGGTGCAATCGAAATACCACCTGAATGATAACAATGACGCGTTCAACTTTTTGAATTGGGCCGCAAAGAATTTCACAATCTGCCAGAAAAATTCAATATCTCGTTCTCGAAGTTTTTTGATTTCCTCGGCAACGGAAGCTTTCAACGCGCACGCCCAATCGTCGCAACCGTTCTGCTCCGATTGCTTTATCTTGATCCAGAAAGCGTTGTCTGCTCGGCACATGGGTTCAAGCCATGGACTGAACTCGGTGGGGAATTTGATTAAATTTGTAAAAGAAAATCGCCGCAAAATTGCCCATGCAAAAGACCTACTGACCTAACACCACCCGCATCTCGCTTCACCATTTGGGGCCAGATGTGCCTAAACTCACGCATATAATTGCACTGCGGCCTGCGATCCGTAATTGTCGTAACTGGAGTTGCGCATCGCGTGATGTAAGGGCAGAAACGGGGTATGAAAGCCCCTTACGAGTCCATGCGTGATTTCCGACGCCCCGCACTGCATGACGCGTCTCTTGGGTCGGTTCTAACGATTTTGGTCGTGATGGAGTTGGTCTTTGCCATCGGACCTGCCCTGCCATTGCTCTTCATGACAGAGGCGGCACGCGAGGCCTACGAGCTTGGCGCGACACCATTTGCAGTCATCCAGCAACTTTTGACCTTCGGGATTTTTGCGGCAGCACTAACCGCCTTGGTACGAAAACTACATGGGCGCGGGTTTTGGTCGATGGTTGGGCCTCCCATTGAGACCGTGGCGAACATCAAAACAGTTGGCTGGGCGGTTTTCCTGCTGTTGCTGGTGCAAACCTTTCTGCCACCTTGGCTTGACCTCAGCACCGTCGCCGAAGTCCGCCCGATCCTTCCGTGGCTCATGTGGATACCCATCACGATTGCGGCCCTTGTGGTGCAAACGGGCATGGAGGAACTCTACTTTCGTGGCTACCTACAACAACAATTAGCAGCATTGTCCGACAAACGCTGGATCTGGATGGGGGTGCCGTCGTTCCTCTTCGGGATCGGTCACTATATGAACGCCTACGGCCCTGCGGACGGTGTGCTTTACGTGATTTGGGCGACGGCACTTGGGCTGGCTTGCGCTGATCTGACGGCACGTACAGGCAACATCGGGGCCGCAATCGGGCTGCATATCGCCAATAATCTCTTCGCGTTTGTGGTCTCTGGCGTGCAAGGCTGGCCGTCATCTGGCCTCGCTCTGCTACTTTTCCCTTATGAAGACCCTTTCGCCTACGACTACAGCCTTGAGGCGCTCTTCGCGCCTTGGGCGGTCTTTGAAATCATCACCATGTGTCTCAGCGTCTACGTCATGTGGCTCGCCGCGCGAATCGCGATTAAAAAGTAATTTTACACACGGACGCGTCAAAATGACACCAACCCGCTTTCCAGTACCATTTGACACCTTCGTAACCCCCGCACGCACAAAACCTCAGCTCTGGCGGCTGTTTCTTGGCCTCTTCCTTTTTGGCATCATCTACATTGGCCTCACAATCGCGATCACCGCACCTGCCATGTATTTCGGCATTCTAGACGCAGACATGTCCACAAACACCCGCGCGAGCATGACGGTGCTGTTCGTGACGTTCTGGGCAGCACTCTTAGGGCTTTGGGCGGTTATCAGACTACTCCACTCCCGCAAATTTTCCACGCTCATCGGATCGCTGCCACAAGCGAGGCGGGATTTTCTCAAGGCAATGGCGCTCTTCTTTGTACTGCAGGCACTCTGGCTTATGACGAGCGTGATCACTGACGGCGCCCTTCCAAATCAAACGCTGATCTCCGTCCTCATCTTCCTGCCGCTCGCCGCCATTTTAGTATTCCTACAAACGGGAGCCGAAGAATTATTCTTCCGCGGCTATCTTTTGCAGCAACTGGCCGCACGGTTCCAAAACCCACTGATCTGGTTCGCATTACCGCCCATTGCCTTCGGTCTTCTCCACTATGAACCTACCGTTTATGGAGGCATTTCTTGGGGGGTTGTGATCGGAATCTGTCTTACAGGGCTCGCTTGGGCAGACCTCACGCGGATCACGGGAAATATCGGGGCGGCATGGGGCTGGCACTTTATGAATAACTTTTTGTTGTTCAACTTCCTGTCGCTCCAGGACGATATGAATGGATTTTCATGGAAGGTTTCCGCGGTTGGGGTCTAAGACATGGGCCGTTTCGAAGTTTTCGGTGATATCGGCTTCACAATCGTGACATGGCTGATCTTGCGGCGTATTGTGCGTCCTTGATTGCATTTCGCGCCGTAGCGTCATATCTCAAGCAGGTAATCTAAGAGGTCGCCAATGAACTGGATCACCAACTACGTCCGCCCAACGATCAACTCGCTGTTTTCGCGCCGCGAAGTCCCTGACAATCTTTGGACAAAATGCGGCGAATGCGGCACCATGCTGTTCCACCGTGAATTGGCGGATAACCTCAACGTCTGCACAAGCTGCGACCATCACATGCCCATCCGTGCACGTGACCGTCTGGCCTCGCTCTTTGACGGCGGCGTCTTTGTCGAGGTGAAGGTCCCAGAGCCAATCACTGACCCACTGCAATTCCGCGACCAAAAGAAATACACAGACCGCATCAAAGAAGCCCGCAAAAAAACGGGCGAAAAAGACGCGATGCTGGTGGCCGCGGGTGAAATGGGGCGCACGGGCGTTGTGATCGCTGTGCAGGACTTCTCATTCATGGGCGGGTCCATGTCGATGTATGTGGGCAACGCGATTGTTGCGGCCGCTGAAAAAGCGATTGAGCTTGAGCAACCGCTGATCCTGTTCTCGGCCGCTGGTGGCGCGCGCATGCAAGAAGGCATTCTTGGCCTGATGCAAATGCCCCGCACCACAATCGCCGTGCAAATGCTCAAAGAAGCGGGCCTGCCTTATATCGTTGTGCTGACCCACCCGACAACGGGCGGCGTGACGGCCTCCTATGCGATGCTGGGCGATGTGCAGATTGCAGAACCAAATGCATTGATCGGCTTTGCGGGCGCACGCGTGATTGAGCAAACCATCGGTGAAAAGCTGCCCGAAGGGTTCCAACGCGCCGAATATCTGCTCGACCACGGCATGCTGGACCGCGTGACCAAACGGACCGATTTGAAAGACGAGCTGGTCACAATTGTGCGCATGCTGACAAAGCAATCCGCGCCGATCAAAGGTGATTTGCCGATGCCAGAAGCGGAGCCTGCTCCGACACCGGAAACCACTTCAAAGTGATCCTGACTGCGGTCCTGATTGGGGCGGTTTGCGGCATCGTGACCGCCTTTGTCCTGTTACGAAGCGGCATGCTGCGTGAACGTTCAGGCGCGGCCATGCTGCTTGCGGGCATTGCCGCTTTCTACCCTGTTTTTGCGGTGATTGAAGCCGATCCGCTGGCAATCTTACTGCACCTTGCAATTTTCGCAGGCTTCACCGCTCTCGCCCTGCGCGGCTTTCGTGACGGGCTTTACCTTATCGCAGGCGGGTTGATTGCCCACGGCATCTTTGATGTCGGGCTCATGTTCACACAAATTACTGGCCCCGCTTGGTGGCCCCCCTTCTGCGCCAGCTTCGACATCATTGCTGGTGCATCCATCCTCCGTTTGATCCAAACGGGAAAGGCCCCAAGATGACAAAAGGCTCCGACGCAATCCTTGCGCGCATGATGGCGCTGCACCCCAAGGTGATTGACCTCACGCTCGACCGCGTCTGGTCGCTTTTGGCAAAACTCGACCATCCAGAGCGCAAACTGCCCCCCGTCATTCACATCGCTGGCACCAACGGCAAAGGATCAACCCAAGCCATGATCCGCGCAGGCCTAGAGCAATCAGGCGCAAGCGTTCACGCCTATACCAGCCCGCATCTGGCGATGTTCCACGAGCGGATCAGGCTCGCAGGCACATTGATTTCCGAATATGCGCTGACCGAAATTCTTGACCGCTGCTATCAAACAAACGGCCCCGATCCGATCACCTACTTCGAGATCACGACTGTTGCGGGCCTCTTGGCGTTTTCCGAAACCCCTGCCGATTTCACCCTGCTAGAGGTCGGCCTCGGCGGCAGATTAGACGCCACCAACGTCGTTGATAAACCAGCCGTGACAATTATCACCCCCGTTGATCTCGACCACCAGCAATACCTTGGCGATACGCTCGCTGCGATTGCAGGTGAAAAGGCAGGGATCATCAAACGCGGCGTGCCGTGCATCGTCGGCCCGCAGCACGAGGAAAGCATGGACGTGATCGAAGCCATCGCCGCCCGCCTTGGTGCGCCGCTGATGGCGCACGGCCAGCACTGGCATGTGTCCGAGGAACGCGGGCGGCTGATCTATCAAGACGAAACAGGCCTGCTTGATCTGCCCCTGCCCGCCCTTGCTGGCCCGCACCAGATCATGAACGCAGGTGCCGCGATTGCTGCTCTGCGCATCCTTGGTCGCGATGAGGCCGCTTGTGAAGCAGCCGTCACCAAACCCTACTGGCCCGCACGGATGGAACACGTGACCTCTGGCACTTTGGTCGATCTGGCAGCGCCGGCCGAGCTTTGGCTCGACGGCGGGCACAACCCTGCGGCAGGACATGCGCTGGCCGCGACCCTGCGCCAACAATCCGACAAACCAACCCATTTGATCTGCGGTATGCTTAACACGAAAGACATCGGCGGCTACCTCGCGCCTCTCGCTCAGGTTGCGCAAAGCCTAATCGCAGTGTCGATCCCGGGTGAGGTAAATACAATCCCCGCCGCACAAACTGCGGTTGAAGCGGAGAAAGTCGGACTGCCATCATCGACCGAAGTTGACGTTAAGTCTGCGATATCAAAGATTAAGGCCGAATTCCCTAACGCGCGTATCCTGATTTGCGGATCGCTTTACTTGGCAGGACACGTCTTACGGGAAAACACGCCCCGTTAATTAATCTAAAGAAATGATTAATTTTCGCTTTACGCATGATTCGTTGTCAGCCTATATCTAGGCTACGATAAATATTTTACGCGCATTTCCTGCTAGATATAGCGCGTGATCGATTGGGGGATCGACATGTTTTCGCGAAAATTCGCCGCAGCAATCGCTGTGAGCGCATGAATTGCCACATCCTTAATGGCCCAGACTGACGGAGAGCTGATCAACGCTGCTTTCACTTGGAATGCCCCCAGTGAAGTGGTCCACCAATTGGGATATGATTATCCCGTTTTAGGAGGACTAAACGATGGCTGGAAAACGAGAAAAGCCGGAAGATATCGTGCTGAAGCTTCGGCAGGTTG